>Ga0307934_1000998_pt1 | contig 18814 bp, 16 predicted proteins | sample OrgLakmetageno90_FD_201838 | JGI IMG/M metagenome (GOLD analysis project Ga0307934, IMG submission 201838) | Saline water microbial communities from Organic Lake, Antarctica - #90 | ecosystem: Environmental > Aquatic > Non-marine Saline and Alkaline > Saline | place: Antarctica: Organic Lake... | reverse complement strand
CCCTCGCCGGGGGCGGGAGCGCGCAAACGGGGATGGGCACGCCATGCAGGCAGTTGAGCCGGTTCAGCTCGCCACCCTGATCGTCACGACCGGGGCGGTCGCCTTCGCTGTGGCTGCGGCCGTCTGGGCCTTCCGGCTCACAACCGGAGCAAGGGGCGCGCGGCGCGCCTGGCGTGAAAAACTCTCCCAGATGGATGACCGCCTGGCGCGGGCGCAGAGCGTCTTCGCGGCTCATCCGGGCCTTGTCCTGGTGTGGGAGACCCCGCCAAACCCGGATGCGAAGGACTGGTCCGCGCCCGCGATCAACGGCAGCCCGTCGGCGCTCGCCGCCATGGTGCAATTCGCCGATCTGGGCCAGGGCGCGGCCAAGAGCGGCGATGCGGGCCGCGAAATCCTCGACGGGTTGGCTGATTTCGAAGCCCGCGGGGCCGACGGCCAGAGCACCACGCTGCGCCAGCGCATGCAGACGCTGATGAGCGATGGCAAGCCGTTCTCGTTGACAATTTCAGGGCCTTCAGGCCGCTTTATCGAGGCCGACGGCCGTCCCGCCGGGCGCCAGCTCGTGCTCTGGCTCACCGACAACGCCGTGCGCGGGCTGGCCGAAACCGGCGCGCAGGGCCGCATCAACGATGCGCGCCGGGTCGGCGGCGAGGATCCTCTGGCCTATCTGGACATGCTCGCGCGCCATCCCGCGCCGGCCTGGCGGATGAACGCCGCGGGGCGTCTGATCTGGGTCAACGCGGCCTATGTGGCGGCGGTGGAGGCCCAGGACGTCACCGACGTTCTGGAGCGCCAGCTGATGATCGAGCCTGCGATCGGGGATCAGGCGCGCGAGGCGCTCAAAGGCGGCGCGCCCGTGGAAGCGGTGCGCGGCGCAGTGATCGGCGGGGCGCGCCGGCTGATCCGCTTTGTCAGTTATCCGATCAATGGCGGCGCGGCCGGCGCTGCAGTGGACGTCACCGAGGGCGAGGAGTCCAGGGCGGCGCTCAAGCGCTTCCGCCAGGCCCATGACGAGACGCTGAACCACATGGCGGAATCGGTCGCCATCTTCGACCGGGCCAAACGTCTGGTGTTCTATAATCGCGCCTTCGCCGAGCTGTTCGGTCTGGAGGAGGCCTTCCTCAACGACCGGCCGGCCCACGGCGTGCTTCTGGATCGGCTGCGCGAGCGCCGTCGCCTGCCCGAGCAGCTCGATTACTCCAAATGGCGCGGCCAGGAATTGTCCCACTACGAAGCCACGCCCGGCGCGCAGACCCCGGACGAGCTCTGGCCGCTGGCCGACGGGCGCACCCTGCGGGTCGTGCGCCAGCGCCATCCCCTGGGCGGCCTGTTGATGATTTTCGAGGACATGACCGACCAGCTCGCTTTGCAGGCGCGCTACAACACCCTCATCAAGGTCCAGCGCGCGACGCTGGACAAGCTGCATGAAGCGGTGGCCGTGTTCGGATCGGACGGACGCCTGAAACTGCGCAACGCCGCGTTCGAGGGACTGTGGAAGCTCGACCCCGACACGCTGGACTCGGCCCGCTTTGAAGAAGTGGCCGAGGTTTGCGCCGCACTCTATCCCGACAAGGACGCCTGGGAGACCCTGAAGGCGCGCATCACCGATCCCAGCCCGGAAAGCCGCAAGCCGGTCACCGGAGAGATCAAGCGCAAGGACGGCTCGGTCCTCACCTTCCTGACCCGGCCTCTGCCGGACGGCGCCACGCTCATCGCCTGGGACGACATTACGGACTCCCGCCGGATCGAGGCGGCCTTGCGCGACCGGGCCGAGGCGCTGGAGGCGTCCGAGCGCATCAAGACTGAATTCGTGGAGCATGTGAGCTATCAGCTGCGCACGCCGCTGACGACGATCCACGGCTACGCTGACCTGCTGGCGGGCGGATTCGCCGGCGAGCTGTCTGAACGCCAGGCCGAGCACATGGGCGCCATCCAGTCGGCCTCAGGCCAGCTGGGCAAGCTGATCGACGACATCCTCGACATCGCCGCCATCGACGCCGGCCAGCTGGAGCTGGAACTGGGCGACGTGGAGTTGAAGCAATTGTGTGAGGAGAGCGCGGCCCTGATCGTCACGCGCGCCGACCATGCCGGGGTGAAGCTTTCCGTCTCGGCCGGCGAGGACCTGCCGCTGGCGCGCGCGGATTCCAAGCGGCTCAAGCAGGTGCTCTATAATCTCCTGACCAATGCGCTCGATCATATCGAGGCGGGCGGCGCGGTGGAGATCGGCGCCGACGCCGACGGTGAGGAGGCCGTGCTGTGGATCGCCGACGACGGCGCGGGGATCGCGCCGGATCGCCAGGCGACGATTTTTGAGCGTTTTGAACGCGGCGACGGCGGCGGCGCCGGGCTGGGCCTGGCGCTGGTCAACGACATCGTGCGCCTGCACGGCGGCTGGGTGGCGCTGGAAAGCGCGCCGGGCGAGGGCACGCGCGTCACCTGTCATCTGCCGCTCAAAGCCGCGTCCGAGCACGCCGCGCCTGAGCTGAGCCTGCCGGTGCGCGACGCCTCGGCCTGATCCGCCGCACGCGTGGGCCGTGTCAGCTGCCCGCCGCGTGAACCGGCGCGGCGGCCCGGCGGGCGGCGTCCGGAGCATCCGGCTCCAGCCCCAGATCGGCGAAGAGGGCGCTGTCCGACGCGATTTCCGGATTGGGCGTGGTGAGCAATTCCTCCCCCACGAAAATCGATCCCGCCCCGGCCAGAAAACACAGCGCTTGCAGCTCCTTGCTCATGGATTCGCGGCCCGCCGAGAGGCGCACCACGCTCTTGGGCATGACCAGACGCGCGGTGGCGATGGCGCGCACGAACTCCAGCCCGTCCAGCGGCGCCGCGCCGGACAGCGGTGTGTTGGCGACGTCCACCAGATGATTGATGGGCACGCTTTCGGGATGGGGGCTGAGGCCGGCAAGCTCGGCCAGAAGGCCGATCCGGTCGTCGCGGCTTTCGCCCATGCCGATAATGCCGCCGCAGCAGATCTGGATGCCCGCCCCGCGCACCCGCGCCAGCGTCTGGATGCGATCGTCCCAGGTGCGGGTGGTGATGATCTGCCTGTAGTATTCCGGCGAGCTGTCGAGATTGTGGTTGTAGAAATCCAGCCCCGCCTCGGCCAGCCGTTCGGCCTGGCCGTCGGCGAGCATGCCCAGCGTCATGCAGGTCTCCATGCCCAGCGCTTTGACCCGCTGGATCATCTCGACGATTTTCGGTTCGTCGCGTTCCTTCAGCTCGCGCCAGGCCGCGCCCATGCAGAAGCGGGTGGCGCCGCCGTCGCGGGCTTCGCGCGCCTTGGTCTCGACGTCATCGGGGTCCATGAGCTTGGAGGCTTTCAGCCCGGTGTCGAAATGGGCCGATTGATTGCAGTAACCGCAATCCTCCGCGCAGCCGCCGGTCTTGATCGACAGGAGGCGCGACTTCTGGACCTTGTTGGGTTGGTGCACGCGGCGATGCAGGCTCTGTGCGGCGAAGATGAGATCGTTGAACGGCGCGTCATAGATCGCCCGTACCTCCTCGCGCGTCCAGTCGAAACGGGGTTCGGCAAGGGCGCTGAGATCAGCTAGAAGGTCGGTCATGACAGGCGATTCCTCCTCAAGAACAGGCGTGCACCCTAAAAAGCCGGCCCCCGGCGAGCAAGGCGTGCGGCGCCCCTCTCTGCTGACGCGGCGCGAAGGGCGCGCGGCCGCTTTCGTCGTGGCGGTGGTGGTCGGGGTGATCGCCATGATCCCCGGCGATTCCGGGCCGCCCACACTGATCGGCTGGGACAAGCTGGACCACGCCGCCGCGTTCGCCTCCATCGCCCTGTTGGCGCGGTGCGGCTGGCCGGGCGTCTCGCGCTGGATCATCGCAGGTCTCGCGCTCGCCTTCGGCCTCGCCATTGAGCTGGCGCAAGCGACCGCCGCGTTGGGCAGGGTGGCGTCGGTGTCCGATCTGGCCGCGGACGGGGTGGGAGTCGCGATCGGATTCGCCCTCGCCTGGGGTCTGGCGCGGAGCGCCCGGGCGCTGCCGTTTCTTGATCGGCGCCGATGAGGCGTCCGCCTCATACGCCCTTTCGCGCCGGCGCCCCGCGCTTCATGCCGGCGCTCGCGCCCATCGATCCGGCGGTCTGGCTCGTCCCGGACAGCGAAGCCCACGTGCTGGACTGGAAGGCGGGCCTTCTGGGCCAGCGCGGTCTCGTGGTCCGCGAGAGCGGGTGCGCAGGAGAGGCTCCGCCCGCCGCCGAGGCGGCGCTGGCGGTGGAGGCCGCCCTTGGTGCGCCGGTCACCGGCGACCTCACCGCGGCGTCCCATCTGGTCAGTGATGATCTTGTGGTGATGGAGCGTGTGGACGGGGCGTGGATCTGCAGCGCGCTGAGCCTGACCGCGCCGACCTTCTTCGCCATCGATGATGTCTTCGGCCACGACCTTCGCGCCCTGCATGGCCCGGTGCCCGACGGCGCGCGCCTGGCGTCGCGCATCGCCCGCGTGTTCGATCATGTGCGCGAAGGTCAGGTTCTGGAGCGGTTCAACTGGACGCTCCAGGCGGGGCCGGAACGGTTCACCCCGGATGCTGCGCCCCTGCGCGCCCTTGCGGCTTGCGCCGACACGGCGAATGCGCTGGACCTTCTGCACCTGCGGGTGGAGCGCCAGACGATCTCCCGCCTGCCGCAAACCGGCGCGGTGCTGTTCACCATCAGGGTCTGCCTGGATTCGCTCGCCGCGCTGTCGCCCGCTGATCGCCCGCTCCTCGCGCAGGCGTGGCGTACGCTGGGACCGGAGGGGCGGGCCTATAAAGGCTGGACCGCGCTGGAGGCGTTGGTGGAGGCCGCGTTTTCGCGCTGGGACGTGTAAGCGCGAGCGCACCTGTCGGCGCTAATAAAAGGGGCGCGAGATCGCTCCCGCGCCCCGGTCTCACAAGGACCTCACTCTGGTCCGGCGATCAGGTGATGATCGACTCGCCTCGCTTGAGCTTCTCGTCGGCCTCGCGGGCCATAACGGCGACGACGCCGGAGAGGAACAGGATGGCCAGAAGGTTCGGGAAGGCCATTGTGGCGTTGGCGATATCGCCGAAGCGCCAGAGCGTCACCGTATCGGTCACCAGGCAGCCGGCGAACACCACCAGCACCCAGACATAACGGATCGGCGTGCTGGTCCAGTCGCCGAACAGATAGCCCGCGGCCTGCTGGGCGTAATAGCTCCAGCCGATAATGGTGGTGAAGGCGAACAGCGCCAGCGACACCGAAATCACCCATTGTCCGCCCGGAATCCCGTTGGCGAAGGCCGATGTGGTGATCGCCGAGGAGTTCAGCGTGGACTGCCAGGCGTACTCCACAACACTGCCGTCTGGGCCGGGATAGGCGCCGGTGGAGACCAGGATCACCAAGGCGGTCATGGTGCAGATCACGATGGTGTCGATGAACACGCCGATCATGGCGATTTCGCCCTGGGCCACCGGCGACTTGGTCTGCGCCGCCGCGTGGGCGATGGGCGCGGAGCCCTGACCGGCCTCGTTGGAGAACAGGCCGCGCGCCACGCCGTAGCGGATCGCCTGCAGCACGCCGTAGCCGGCCGCGCCGCCCACCGCCTGCTCGAATCCGAAGGCGTAGGAGAAGATCGTCGCGAAGGCGTCCGGCACCCTGTCGATGTGCAGGATCAGCACGACCAGGGCGCACAGCACGTAGAAAAGCGCCATGAAGGGCACCACCTTGCCGGCGACCGAGCCGATGGACTTGATCCCGCCGATGATCACCAGGAAGACTAGAGCCGCGAGCACAAGGCCGATCCCCCACTGCGGGATCGTGACGCCCAGCTCCAGCCCGGTCTGGGTGACCGATTCGGTGATGGAGTTCGCCTGGATCATGCCGCCCGTGGCGATGGCCGAGACCAGCGTGCCGACGCAGAACAGGCCGGCCAGCCAGCCGAACGCGCCGCCAAAGCCGGCCTTGCCTTTGTTCAGACCGTTCTTGATGTAGAACATCGGGCCGCCATGGATGCGCCCGTCGGCGTGGGTCTCGCGGTACTTCACGGCCAGGCTGGATTCGGCGAACGCCGCCGCCATGCCCAGCAACGCCGTCATCCACATCCAGAAAATCGCACCCGGCCCGCCCAGCGAGATCGCGGTGGCGACGCCGGCCAGGTTACCGGTGCCCACCTGACCGGAGAGCGCGGTGGACAGCGCCTGCCAGGGGGTGATGTCGCCGTCCTTGCCTTGCGCCTTGCGCCCGGCCCAGAGCTCGCTCAGCGCCGGAACGAAGCGCCGCACGGGCCGGAACCCCAGACGCACCATGAAGTAAAGCCCAGTGCCCAGCAGCACCACGGCCAGAATGCCGACGGGCAGAAGCTGCTCGCCGTTCCAAGTGCCGCCCCAGATGAAGCCGGACACATTGTCGATCAGGGCCGTAAGCCCCTGTATGAATTGAGACACGCCGCTACCCCCGCAAAATTTATAAGGTTTATTACGGTGGAGATTACTGCACGCGGCGAAAAGGAAAAGAGGCCGCATGCGCAACGCGCTGCGGCCTCTTTTTTAGCTCAGATCCGGGTGCCAAATCCCGGTACCAGTTCCCGGTATCAGGACTTCGGTGGATCGGCCGGATCCGCCGGATCGGATGTGGCGTCCGACGCGCTGGGGGCGGGCATGGGCGTCTCGCTCTCCTCCAGCTTGTGACCGCCCTTGTCGCCGGGCCGTGCGCCATGGCGCTTGGCGATGGCGAACACCGTGCCGGACAGGAGCAGCAACGCCAGAAGGTTGGGCGCGGCCATCATCCCGTTGCCGATGGAGGCCACCGTCCAGGCCAGATCATTGGTCCAGACCGCCCCCACAAACACCACCACGCACCACATCACCCGGTAGGCGAAGATCGGCTTGGTGCCGGCCATGAACTCAAGCGCACGCTCGCCATAGAGCGCCCAGCCCAGAATCGTGGTGAAGGCGAACACCATCAGGCCGATGGTGACGATCCACTCCCCGCCCGGAAGCGCGGCGCCGAAGGACTGCGCCGTGACGTCGGCCGCCGAGGCGATGCCCGACTGCCAGACCCGGTCGGTGTCGGCGAGCACGCTGGCATCCACCGCCGCGTCAAAGGCCAGCGGTTCAATCTCGACGCCCGCGGCCTGACAGCCCTGAAGCGCGGTCAGGACCTGCTCGCCGCCATTCGCGATGGAGTCCGCTCGGCCGGAGAGATCAGATTGCGGCGCCGCCAGGTAAAGCCCGGCGATGGAGGTGCCTTCAGGCGCACTGAGCGCGCCCGCGGCTTCGCAATTGCCCAGCGCGGCGCGCGCCGGATTGTACTGGAAGCTGCCCACCGCCGTGAGAATGACCAGCGCCGTCATGGTGCACACCACGATGGTGTCGATGAACGGGCTGAGCATGGCGATGGAGCCCTGCCGGTGCGGGTTGCGCGTCTGGGCGCTGGCGTGGGCGATCGCCGCCGAGCCCAGGCCCGCCTCGTTGGAGAAACTGCCCCGGTTGGCGCCTTCGCGGATCGCGGCGGCCAGGGCCGCTCCGATGAAGCCGCCCGCTGCGGCGCTGCCGGAAAACGCGCCGGTGAAGATCGATCCCAGCGCGGCGGGAACCGCGTCGGCGTTGGCCACCAGCACAATGATGGAGCCCAGCACATAGGCGATCGCCATGAAGGGTACGAGCACCGAGGCGACCTTGGCGATGGACTTCACCCCGCCCACGATCACAAAGAAGACCAGCAGCGCCAGGACAAGGCCGACGATATTCTTGGTCACCGAGAACTCGTTGCCGAACGCCGAGAAGGTTTCCGGAAGGCCGAGGCCCGACAGATTCAGATTGGAATCAAACAGCGCCGCCACCGAATTGGACTGCACCAGATTGCCGGTGCCGAACGCGGCCAGCGCTGTGCAGATGGCGAACACCCAGGCCAGCCAGACCCAGTTCTTACCCAGCCCGTTCTTGATGTAGTACATCGGCCCGCCGACATGCTCGCCGCGATCGTCCACCTCCCGGTAGGTGACCGCGAGCACGGCCTCGGAATATTTCGTCGCCGAGCCCACAAGCGCCGTCATCCACATCCAGAACACGGCGCCGGGACCGCCCAGCGTGATCGCCGTGGCGACACCGGCGATATTGCCGGTGCCGATCGTGGCCGAGAGGGCGGTGAACAGCGCGGCCAGCGGACTGATCTCGCCCTCGCTCTTGTCCTCCTCCTTGGGCTTGGAGAACATCATGGCGAAGGCCGCCGGCAGGCGGTAGATCGGCATGAGTTTCAGGCCGATGGTCAGATAAAGGCCGGTCCCGAACAGAAGCAGGACCAGAACCGGGCTCCAGATCAAGCCGTCAATGGTCCCGAGAATGGATTGCAGGGCTTCCATGGTGCGTCGCTCTTGGCTGCGGCCGCATTGCGTGGCGCGGCGATGGTTCGTGGTCGAATGGGACGCGCGCTCCGACCGGCCCGGCCGACACGCAATCCTCCCCCTCGCATGAAACCGCGAGCCTAGCTGCGCCGGGCGGCCTCGCCAAATGATTTACCTGCATTAACGGTGCTTAGTCGCGTGAGCCGTCCGCCGCGTCCGCCGGATCGCCACCGGCCTCGGAGCTGGAGCCGAGTTCGTCCGCCGATCTTTCCGACCGGAAATACCGGTTTCCATGGGGTTCGGCGCGGCCTTGCGGGTCGGGATGGATCAGCACGTCGGCGGCCGGATAGGCCTCCATGACCCGGCGCTCGGCGCCCACGACAACCTTGTGGGCGGCGGTGAGGCTCTGGTCGGGTTCAAGATCCATGTGCATCTGGATATGGATGAACGGTCCCGACGCGCGGGTGCGCAGCTGGTGTACGCCCAGGACTTTGGGATCGTCGCCGGCCAGCGCGATGATGCGGCGGCGATCGGCGTCTGGCAGTTCCCGGTCCATGAGCGCTTCATAGGCGTTCTTGCCCACTCCAAACGCGGTCCAGAACAGCCATAGCGCCACGGCGAACCCGACGATCGGGTCGGCGCGGTCCACCCCGAAGCTCCCGGCCAGCACCAGCCCCACGATCACCGCGGCGTTGGCGGCCAGGTCGGACACGTAGTGGGCCCGGTCGCCGGTCACCGCCAGCGACTGGGTCTGCTTGATCGCGCGGGCCTGGGCCCAGACGAGACCGATCGTCAGCACGATGGACAGTCCCATAACCGACAGCGCGGTCGTGGTCGCCGAGATCGGCTCGGGATCAAGAAACCGCACCACCGCCTCGCGCATCAACAGTCCGGCTGACAGCGCCACCAGCATGCCCTGAAGCAGGCTGGTCAGCGCTTCGGCTTTGCCGTGGCCGTAGCGGTGCTCGTCATCGGCGGGGCTCGCCGCATAGCGCACGGCGAAAAAGGTGGTCAGCGAGGCCGCAAGATCGAGCGTGGAATCAGCGAGCGAGGCCAGCAACGCCACCGACCCCGACAGCCACCAGGCGATGAGCTTGGCGACCACCAGCGTGGCCGCGACGCTCACCGACAGGGCGGTGACGCGCCCGGTGATCTTGCGCGCCTTGCTGGGATGCAGCCGGCCTGGGCCGGCGTCGAGGGCGTCATGGGGCATGGCGGGAGCCGTTCTGCGAAAATCGGGTGAGGCGGTCTTGGCGCAGCGAGCGCTCCGGCGCACTGTGCCCCGCATTGCAAGCCCACGACAAGTAAGGTGCCCATGGGTCTCGTCCAGCTCCTGATCCTCGCCCTTGTGCAGGGGATCACCGAATTCCTGCCGATTTCGTCTTCGGCCCATCTCATCCTGGCGCCGGAGGTGACGGGCGCCGCCGATCAAGGGCCGCTCATCGACGTCATGGCCCATCTGGGCACGCTGTTGGCGGTGCTGGTGTATTTCCGCCGCGATGTGGTCAGCGTCGTGACCGGCAAGCTGGCGCTGCTGCAGGGCCGGGTCACCGAGGGCGGGCGTCTGGTTCTGCTTATCGCGGTGGCCACGCCGCCCGTGCTGATCGCCGGCGGGGGGCTTTATGTCTCCGGCCTGGCCGACGCCTTGCGCGATCCCCTGGTGATCGCCTGGGCGACGCTGATCTTCGCCCTGCCGCTCTGGCTGGCCGATCATTTCTGCAAGCAGATCAAGACCCCCGAGACCCTGTCCTACAAGGGCGCGTTCCTTATCGGCGTCGCCCAGATGTTCGCCCTCATCCCCGGCGCCAGCCGGTCGGGCGTGACCATGACGGCGGCGCGCGCCCTGTCCATGACGCGCGCTGAAGCGGCGCGATTCTCCATGCTCATGGCCGTGCCGGTGATCGCCGCGTTTGGTCTTCTGGCCGGGATCGAGCTCGCCCGCGGCGCCACGCCGGGCGCCTCGCTCACCGACGGGCTCGTCGTGGCGGGGTTGAGCTTCTTCGCCGCCTGGGCCGCTATCGCGGTGTTGATGCGCGTGGTGGACCGGATCGGCTTTCTGCCCTTCGTGATCTACCGTTTCGCGCTGGCGGGCCTGTTGTTCTGGTGGGTGTTGTAAACAGGAAAAGGCGACCCTTGCGGGCCGCCCTTCCTTGGTCATCAGAGCTTGAACGCCTAGCGGCGGCGGGTGCGCCGGTCGTCTACGATGACGTCTTCATCGTCCAGGATGAACAGGCGCGGATCAAAGCTCACGCCGCGTTCGGCCTCGGTGAGATTGACCTCGGTGAGCCCGCCCATGGCGTCCACCGCAAACCAGCCGGCCAGCACCATGTCGACCGCCGGAGCGGACGGATCGGGATCGTCGAACACCAGCGTCAGGCACCCGTCCACCTCGGCGGCGGGATCCACCAGCGTCACATAGAGCCGACCGCCCGAGCGCCCGGCTTCGGTCACGGATTCAAAGAGTTGATCGGTTCCGCTCAGCAAAAACCGCATGGGCGTGTTGCGTATGGGGGCGCGGTCGATGGTCTCCAGCTGGAAGTCGGCGATCGCCACTGTGGCGCCGTCGGCGACCAGCAAGATGGGCGAAGGGTCGTCATAGTCGAACCGCGCCCGGCCGGGGCGCTGCAGCGACAGCTCGCCGGCGCTCATCGTGCCGTCCGGGGCGGTCTGGAGGAAGCGCGCGCGCAGGGTTTGCAGCCCGTCAAACCAGGCTGCGGCGCGCCTTGCGCCACTCTCGGCCTGGACCTCGATCGAGGCGGAGTCGATCGCCTCGGGTTCGGGCAGGGGGGCGGCCGCCTCGGCTTCGGGCCCGGTTTCGGCTTGCGGTTCAACGCGTTCGCGGTCGGGCTCCACCGCCTGTTCCAAGGCGGGCGGTTCCGATTGATCCCCGGTTTCCGGCTCGGGCGCCTCCTGGGCCGTGGTCACGGCGAAGGCGTCCGACTTGGCCAGAGAAGCCAGCTTGGGGGCGGCGTCCTGCGCTCCGGTGAAGAAAGCCAGGGCCGTGGAGAGGAGAAGGGCTGTCATGTTCATAAAGCCGCTTTTAATCGTGGAAGGCGGCGTCTTAAAGGCCAAGCCGTTCATATTCGCTGCAGGATGCAGATGGTGCGCGCAAAGCTTTGCAAACCCGGTTTCGCGTTTGTACGCTCCAGAGTGAACACTGTTTACCTGTACCGAAAGGCTTGCAATGTCCCTGGCCGACACTCTTGAAAATGCGTCTTTTTCGGCTGACGGGCTCAGCCTCGATCTTCCAGACGGCTGGACCCAGGGGCGGACCGGCTATGGCGGCCTGACCAGCGCGCTGTGCCTGGCCGCCGCCGAGCGCCTCGCCGAGGGCCGTCCGCTGCGCAGCGCCCTGATCGGCTTTGTCGGCCCCAGCGCCGGGCGGGTGGAGGTCGCGGCCGAAAAGCTGCGCGCGGGCCGCACCGCCGCCAGTATCCGCGCACAGCTCTCCAGCGAGCAGGGCCCCGGCGTGGAAGCGTTGTTCACCTTCTCGGCCAGCCGGGAGAGTGCGCTGCACCAGCCCGGTCCCGCCGCCCCCACGCCGCCGCCGCAGCCTGGCGAGCGCGCCCTGGACTTTCCCCCCGAAGCGCCGGCCTTCACCGGCCAGCTGGAGTTTCTCTGGCGGACCGACACCGGCCCCTTCATGGGCTCGAAGAAACCCTATGAGCTGAGCTGGGTGCGCCATCGTGATCCGGCCTCGCGCGATCATCCCCTCGCGCTGATGTGCCTGGCCGACGCCCTGCCGCCGGCGGTCTCGGTGACGCTGTCGGCGTTTGCGCCGCTCTCCTCCATGACCTGGATGATCGATTTTCTCAGCGACGCGCCGCGCACCGAGGACGGCTGGTGGCTTTTGGAGGCGCAGGCCGATCACGCCGCGGGCGGCCATTCCACCCAGGACATGACGATCTGGAACACGGCCGGCGAATGCGTCGCCAAGGGCCGCCAGATGGTCACGGTCTTCGCCTGAGCTTGAACACGGCTTGTACTGGGCGGCCGGCTGGGGCTTTAGTCGAAGCGGACGGGCAAGGATTGTGGATGCAAACGGCGTTCTGGATAGCAGGCGGGCTGGGCGCCGTCCTCATCGCCTTCGCCGGCTTTGTCGCGTGGATGCTTTGGCGCCGGATCACCGGCCAGCATCTGGCGCGCCTGGAGAACCAGCGCCGGCGCGCCCTGATCGAGCCCTATGTGACCACGCTCTACCCGCCCGGCGACGGCCCGCACCCCTGCGTGCTGATCCTGCACGGCTGCGGCGGGGTGCGCCGGGTCAGCCACGCCTACGCCGAGGCGGCGGTGAAGGCCGGCTGCGCGGCGATGATTGTCGACAGCCTGACCCCGCGCGGGATCGATTACGAGATGGCCCTGGCCCAGGTGTGCACCGGCCGGGTGCTGTGGGGGCGCGAGCGGGCGGGCGATCTCTACGCCGCGCTGGACATCGCCCGCGAAGATCCGCGCCTTGATCGCGAGCGGATCGTCCTGGCCGGCTGGAGCCATGGCGCCTGGGCGATTCTCGACGCGCTGGCGCTGGACCATGACGGCCAGGCGCCCGACGGGATGAAGCGCGCGCCCGACGCGCCGTTCAAGGGCGTGACGGGGATTTTCCTGGTCTATCCCTACGCCTCCGGCCCGGCGCTCGTCCGCCGCAAGCCCATCGAGCCGCCCGGCCCTATCGAGGCGATCCTGGTGGAAAACGATTCCATGGCCAGCGAGACCGACGCCGTGGCGGTCTTCGAACAGGCGAAAAAAGACGGCGCCTCGGTGCGCTGGTCCACCTATGGCGGGGTCACCCACGCCTTTGACGAGCCCGACCATCACCCCCAGTCTCTGCTGCGCTATGACAGCGAAGCGACGGCGATGGCCCGCACCCAGTTCGTGGAGTTCCTCAAGCGCCGGCTGAACCCGAAGCCGGCGTGAGGCGGAGCCCTCACGCCTGAGGCGGCGGGTCGGCGTCGAGATTCAGCAGGGGGCCGGAGGGGCCTTCCTCGATCAGCCGGTTCATAAGAATTTGAAAGGCTTCAGGGAAGTGGCGCTGGCGCGCCGCCCAGAATTCGCGGTAGTAGCGCGAGCCCAGATGGTCGGCGAGGTGGGCCTAGGTATGCTCCCAGAAATCGGCCTCGAAGACTTTCTTCGACGCCTGGTAATGCATCACCTGATATCCGCGGGTGAGCATCGTGTAATAGACGTTCAGCTTCACCCGTTCTTCCCGAGTGAACGCGTCGGGACCGCTATCAAGCCCACGAAGGAAAAGCCCGATGATGTCGGGGTTCTCCACGCATTTGAAATGGTCGCGAAAGATCTCGTAATAGCCCGCCGCGGTGGCGGTGCGCTGCTGATCGGCCGCATAGCGCAGCTGCAGCCCGACAAAGACCAGTGACGCCACGATGGCGAGCGACGCGATGACGCCCGAGAGGAAGTAGAGCTGCTCCAGCATGGCCTTACGCGCCGGAGGCGACGAGATCCCAGAACTCGCCTCGATCATTGGTGCGCGGGAAGGGCTCGCGGGGCGCCTCGGCCCCGAGGAAATCGCACAGCGGCGCCCAGCCTTCCTTCACCTGGAAGGTCAGCAATTGCGGCTCCGGGATCGCCGCCTTGACCGCGTCCGCATGGGCCGAAAACCGCTCGGCCAGCGCCTCTTTGGATAGGCCGGCCGGAAATCCGTTCTGATCCAGAAGGCGGCTCACCATGGTGAGCCACGGGTGCATGGGCTCGGGCGCGTCGCCCCGGTTCTCCACCAGCTTGGCGATGGTCGAACTAAAGCTCTCCGCCCAGCTCTCGGGGCTGCGCACGGTCAGCACGAATTTGGCGTCCGGATAGGCCGCGTGAAGCTCGCGGTAAAAGGCCGCCGTCGGCCAATCCACCGCGCTTTGAAAGCCCTCGTAGATGGCCACCCAGTCGGGGGCGCCGTCCAGCGCCGCGTTCCACAGCGCAACCTGCCGATCGCGGTTCTGCAGCACCGCCTCCATGTGGAAGCACGGTCCGATGCCGAGCTGGTTCAGCGCCAGCTTCAGCGAATAGGTTCCAGTGCGGCCAAGCCCTGCGCCGATGATCTTCATGTATGCCCCCATGCCCCGCTCGTGCTTTGTGTGTCGTCTCACGCTCTTAGCACGCCGCCGGCGCCGAAGGCATTTTTTCAGGATGGCCGCTCATTCATGGCGACCCACGCCCCATGCAGACCCCGCTTAAGCGCGAGGGCGAACGGGGTTAGGGTCAGCCCATGCGCGTATTGCACCATTGGCCTCTCGATCCCTGGTCGCGTCAGGTCCGCCTGGCGCTAGCTGAAAAACAGCTCAGCTTCGAGCTGGAGAGCTGGCGTTTCTGGGAAGCGCCGGAGGGACTGCTTGCGCTCAATCCGGCCGGCGTGCCGCCGGTGCTGGAGGATGACGCGCCGGGCGGCCGGGTGGCCATCGCCGATGCGCGCGCGATCCTGGAGTATCTTGAAGAGATCAAGCCGGACCCGCCGCTCCTGCCCGGCGGCCCTATGGAGCGCGCCGAGGCGCGCCGCATCGCCCAGTGGTTTGACCGAAAATTCGACGCCGAGGTGAGCGCCTTCCTGCTCCATGAAAAGCTGGAAAAGCGTATGCAGGGGCTCGGCGCGCCGGACATGGAGGCGATCCGCACGGGCCGTGATTTTCTGCGCTGGCACCTCGATTACATGACCGGCCTTCTGGAGGCGCGCGACGGTCTGGCTGGGCCCCGCTATACGCTGGCCGATCTGGTGGCGGCGGCGCATCTGTCGTGCATCGACTATCTGGGCGATGTGCCCTGGGATGATTTTCCCCCCGCCAAGGCCTGGTATGAGCGCATCAAGTGCCGCCCGGCCTTTCGCGGCCTGCTGGCCGACCGCCTGCCGGGCATGGCCCCGGCGAACGGCTATCAGGATCTGGATTTTTGAGCCTGAGCGCCGCGACCCTCGCCGACCGGGTCCGCGCCCTCGCCCTGGAGGCCGGCTTCACCGAGGCGCGCGTCACCCGCGCCGATGAGGCGTGGGACGCCGAAGACCGCCTGCGCACATTCGTGGGCGAAGGCCGGCACGGGACCATGGCGTGGATGGAGGAGACGCTGGAGCGCCGCGTGCGGCCCACGGCCATGTGGGCGGAGGCGAAATCGGCGGTGGTGGTGGGGCTTGATTACGGGCCTGAGGTCGACCCGCTCAAGATCCTGGAGCGCCGCGACGAGGCGGCGATCAGCGTCTATGCGCAAGGCAAAGACTATCACGACCTTATCAAGAAGCGCCTGAAGCGCTTCGCGCGCGCCTTTCATGAGGAAAGCCGCGCGGCGGTGAAGGTGTTCGTGGACACGGCCCCGCTCATGGAAAAGCCGCTGGCGGCCAAGTCCGGGCTGGGGTGGCAGGGCAAGCACACCAATCTGGTGAGCCGGCGCCATGGCAGCTGGCTGTTTCTGGGCGTGATGCTCACCGAAGCCGAGCTCGCGCCCGATGCGCCGGAAACCGACCATTGCGGCTCGTGCCGGGACTGCCTTGATGTCTGCCCGACCAAGGCCTTCCCCGCGCCCTACCAGATCGACGCGCGTCGCTGCATCTCCTACCTCACCATTGAGCATAAGGGCCCGATTCCGCTTGAGTTTCGCGAGGCCATGGGAAACCGCATCTATGGCTGCGATGACTGCCTGGCGGTGTGCCCGTGGAACAAGTTTGCGCGGGTGACGCAGGAGACCGCCTTTCATCCCCGTGATGAATTGCAGGGCCCGAAGCTGGTGGAGCTGGCCGGCCTCGATGATGCGGGGTTTCGCGCATATTTTCGCGGCTCACCGATCAAGCGGATCGGGCGGGATCGCTTTGTCAGGAATGTGCTGATCGCGCTGGGCAATTCGGGCGACCCCGCGCTTCTAACCGCCGTCCTGCCGCTCCTTGAGGATGACAGCGCCCTGGTGCGCGGCGCCGCGGTGTGGGCGCTCTCCCGGCTTGATGACGCCCGGCTCGCGGCGGAGCGCGGCGCGCGGGCGGCGGGTGAAGCGGATGCGGATGTGCGCGCGGAGTGGGGCGTTTAGGGGTTTCCAGCTTTGCGCTTGAGGCCTCACCCCACCCGTCAGGCTTCGCCTGACACCCTCCCCATTCAGGGGAGGGGATATAGCGAAGGGCGGTTTCAGCGACGCTTTTGACCACCAGTCGAATTCTGTGCCTCAGACGAAGCCGGAACCAGCTTTCAAGGCGGCCCCAGTAGTCAGCGACGGCGGCGGCTCGGATACGAGAGCTACGGGAAACCGAACGTCTAAACGGTGACAGCTTTGCAAACCATCCCGGCTAATTGCGGGCCTAACCGGCACACTCCATCTTGCCGCAAGATGAAGTCGGCGGCAGTGAACTTTTCACTGAGTGCGAATTTCAGCACGGCTCTGTCGATTCTTGGCCGCTCCGGCTCCATAAGATCGAACACATAGGCAGGCGAGCCTTTCGCGGCGTGGTGATAGATACCTACCATCGGATCATAGCCTTCGGCGGCAGCATTGATGCGGACTTCGCTTTCAAGCATCGCATAGGCGTAGTTCAGCATGGCGTTGATCGGGTGATCGGCTTTGCGGTTCTTTCCCTTTACCCCGGATAGAAGCGTTGAACGCTGGCGGTACTCGCGCCATTGCGGTGGAACCGGATGCCGGGTCTCAGATTTCCAATTCATGGCGAGCCCTGCCCACGCACTGAAATACGCATTCGCACACGGGCCTTCCAGGCCACGCAATTGGGCAACTTCGCTGACTGCGCCGCCGTCAATGCGGGCGATGGACTCTTCAGCACGGGTTACGGCTACGTCTCGCGCCGGGCTCGCCGGTATGATTGCTTCCATCGTTTCGAGAGCGGCCAACAACTTCCGGCGAATGAGGCCGCCGGCAAACTCCAACCGTGCGGCTTCATCCTCGCGGGTACGCTTCTGCCATTCGAGCTTCGCGGGATCAGCGGCGTAACCATTCGCCGCCAAGACGCACACGACCTCGCCGCACCAATTGAGGCGCACCAAATGCACGCCTTGTTCAGACAGCCAATTCAATGCGTCGAAAGTGAGCTGGCCGGAGCCATCAATCATTATGATGCGTTGCGGGGTTTCCAGATCGCCCGGAAAGAAGCGGCGCGTTTCTGGGCGCTGTGGATGATGGGTGAAACCATTTCTAACCAGAAGCGAGCCCTTATCGACCTTTAGCGAAACGCCGTGTCCGGTAAGGATCAGCGGTGCGGTTTCGCGCTCGCGTCGCCGCCGAGGCCGCGCTGTTGGGACGGGTTTATTCCTCCAGTGCTCACAGCGCTCAGACCAATCGGCTGCGGTGGCGTCGAGCGGTTGCGAATCCAGCATCGCTTATCCCCTATTACAAGTTAAGTAGAATATAGCTTATTTCATTCGAGCGCGATAGATTTCTCGGGAAAGTTTCTGGAATTCTGCTGTGCTGTTAAATGCTTTCTTCAGTCGCTTCTTGGTTAATATAGCGAATAGTAATGGGTCCGATTTGATGGCGTCCTTTAGCTTCGCTGATCGCGCCAGCACCTGAGCCGACTTATCGCGCATCTCAGCAATTTCCGGCGATGAAAGAAACCGGTCACTACCCTCGCGAGCACGAACTTGTTTCCAAGCGATGATGATAGCTGCGAGCGATGATGATGGGGCTTTTTCAGCGAACCATGCCGCCAAACCCAAACCGAACGCGTTGCGTCCATAAATCCACTCGGTAGCCTCGCGTATCATCACAGCCGCTTCCAAGGCGTTGCGGATATCTTCACGCGCTGCGTGAAGTGACGCCAAGTTTGAGCCGCGGAAAAGTTGGCCGCCTTTAAGGAAAGCTTCTGGGCAGCTTGAAAGCGCTCGCAGCATGTCATCGAGCGCGACACCGATATTCAACCCTTCCCCGAGAACGCGATCTTTCTCAGCCTGCTTAAAGCCTAGAAGCGTTGAGGTGGCCCAGCGATCATAACCGGTTTCATCACCGCCTGTATGGTCAACATAAAACTCACTGTTTAACCCAGCCGATGCGGAAAGCAGCACCGTCACAGCGGCATCGAAATCATCAAGCGCCATGTTCCGGGCGCGCAGCTTTAGGGACGGATCAAAGTCTTCAGGCGCGATGGCTTGTCCATGTCCGGGCGTGTCCATGTCGAGGTCTGTGGCTTTGCGAAGCCATTTAGCCAAATGCGGTAATGCCCGCCTGAAAATGGCTTGCTGATTTTCAAACACTGGACGCCAGTACTTTTCATCAACCTGATAGCCCTTCCACCAGAGCTGCCAGCCGACATAGGCGGCCCGCTTTTTCACCTTGAAGAGGCGTTCAATTTCCAAAGCTTGCTGAACCGCGATTTCACGATAGAGGCCGACGCTTCCGCCGGTTTCAATCCCGAGGCCGGATTGGCGCCTCTGTAGCAGTCCCTTCTCGCACCAATCATCAATTCGCGTCTCTGGAATTTGTGCCCCTGCAGATTCTAACCGCGCCAGGAATTCCTGTTTTGTTATATGGCCTTGGTGAGCGCTCATTGCTTCCAGCCCCATAAGAGATCGGCGTCAAACGGCCAGTTTGGCTGACTCGCGCGCGCTCAC
>Ga0307934_1000995_pt1 | contig 18835 bp, 19 predicted proteins | sample OrgLakmetageno90_FD_201838 | JGI IMG/M metagenome (GOLD analysis project Ga0307934, IMG submission 201838) | Saline water microbial communities from Organic Lake, Antarctica - #90 | ecosystem: Environmental > Aquatic > Non-marine Saline and Alkaline > Saline | place: Antarctica: Organic Lake... | reverse complement strand
GTAAAACGCTCGTCCTCGGCTACGCGAGAACCTGAGCGGGGGGAGGGGGCGAGCCAGCAAGTTCGGATCCGGTTCGTGTAACTCGATTGCAAACTGACATAATGTGCATTATCGGATACTAGAGAAGTGGAAGGCACTCTCTGATGAGTGTGGGCAGATGGTTTGGTTCAAAAGGTTCCTGTGAGCCCTCAAGCTCCAAAGCACTCCACCAGCGCCACGCCGTGACATCGATGTGTTCTTCGGGCGTCCAATAGGTTGACACCGGTTCGAAGCGTTCTGTGGCAACAAAAAAGTATTCGGCGTGACCGCGATTGTGATCCGCCTGGTCAAAGCTCACCTCAAAGTCATAAGTCCACACGGGTATGGGGTGGGGTGTGAGGTGCTGACCGGTTTCCTCCCACAGTTCTCGCACTGCTGCCTCGGCATGAGTTTCGCCGCCATCAACACCGCCACCAGGAGTAATCCACCGCGAATACCCAGAAGAATCAGGCGCTGCGGTTTTGAACATCAAAATGGACCCCGTTGGGTCCATCACGACCAGGCGACTCGTCAGTCGCAGTCGATCGGGTGGGGTCACGGTGTGTCGATACTCGGGTCTAGGACGCAATAAACGTGCTGACGTCTCCGACAAGGCGCGTGTGATCGATGGGAACATCATCCACCGTGGCCATGGCCACTTCCGCGGCAAACTCATCAACGTTATACAGTTTCCCGACCTGCTCTTTGCGCTGCTCGATGACCCCGGGATTTGCTCTATTGAGCAGTGTCGCGGTGACCGTTCCCTCGATCATGTCACCGGAGACCACCACAAAGTCAATGCCCTTGGCGGACATCAGGTCGATCATGCCTCGCAAAGCATCCTCACCGGCCCTTTTGGACAGAGCCACGGGAAGATACTCGGCCATGGTGTCGGCTTCGCGAATGAAATGAGCCTGATGGCTTGTGACAAACACCACGCGTGACCCGGCTTCCATCAGGGGCAAAACGCTGGTGAGAAGACCCACTTGAGCATCACGGTTGAGCTTCATGGCGTAGTCCTGCCCCATATCCGCCTCCATGCCGCCTGAGGCATTCAAAATCAGAAGGTCGAGGCCGCCCCATGATTCGGTGATTTGGGTCACCATGCGGGCAACATCCATCGGATTGGTGAGGTCGGCGCCGAGAGCCAGCGCACTCCCCCCAGCGGCCTCAATGTCGGTAACAAGTTTCTCGGCCCTCTGAGCTTTGTTGCGGTAGTTGATCACCACAGACGCACCGGCGTCAGCGAGATACTGCGCAGTTTTTGCCCCGATACCGCGTGAAGAGCCGGTAACAAGTGCGCGCGCGCCGGTCAACTGTCCAGGGGGAAGGGGGAAACTCATCTTTCGAGCCTATCGAGTCTGCGCCAGTCCCCTGCCTATACTTGCCGAAGGGCAGACAAAAAATTGGTGGTTCCATGGCGTTTCTTGAGGGCACTCCCCCGCGCATCATCGCTCACCGCGGTCTCGCCCTCCACCATGGGGAAAATACTCTGGGAGCTTTTGAAGCAGCGCTTGCCTCCGGTGCGGACATTCTGGAGACCGATGTTCACCTGAGCTCTGATTCGCAGGTGATCATTGCCCACGACGCCGATCTTTCTCGGGTCGCGGGGCGCAGCGGCCTCATCTCTGATTTCACCGCCGCGGAGCTTGCCCGCATGGATCTGGGCTACGGAGAAGGTTTTCCCACGCTTGAGGAAGCGCTTCGGACATTTCCGCAGGCCCGGTTCAACATTGATCTCAAAGTAGGTTCGGTTGTGGAACCCTTTGTGGAGTTGATTCGCCAGAGCGAGTCACTGGATCGCGTCTTGGTGGCATCGTTTGACGAAGAAATCCGGCAACGCACTATTGCCCTGTTGCCGGGTGTATCCAGTAGCGCAACGGCTACCCACGTCGTTCGGGGTCGCATTGTCAGCTGGTTGGGCTTACCGCTGGAAGCGTGGAGTCTGCCCCCAGAAATTGTCGCCCTGCAGATACCGCCTAGCCGTTACGGTCTCGCCTTGGTCACACCGAGCATGCTCCGGTTGGCACGGCGCAAGGGCTTGGAGACCCACGTATGGACAATCAACAATCCGACAGACATGAAAAGACTGTGGAGTATGGGCGTGGAGGGCATTACGACTGATCGCACCGACCTCGCCCACCAGGTCAGGCTCGATGGGGGCCTTTAGCCCCGCGTGGCGGACAAGCGCCTGGAGCGGTTCCCCACCAGCGCAATGCCCAGGCCCAGAAGTGTGAAAGCGACAATTCCTAATTCAAGAGTGCGCCCGAGCATCGTGGCCGGTGTGGTGTGGGTGGCCAGTGGCACATCCAGAAGCATGTACCCCTCGGTATAGACCGGGAGCCGGTCGAGGGTGACACCGCGAGGATCCATGATGGCGCTGGTGCCCACGGTCGAAATATTCACCACGCTGCGACCCGTTTCCATGGCGCGCATGCGGGCGATGGCCAGCTGCTGCACGCTTTGATCGGTGCGACCAAAATCAGCATTGTTGGTGGGTGCAAGAATGATGGTGGCCCCTTCGTCCATCATCGACCAGAGCACCTGGTCATTGACAATGTCAAAACATATGGCAATACCGGCAATCGTGCCTTCGATGTCAAACACGGTGTCCCGCTGACCAAAGGAATAGTCCTGGGGTATCAGGGAAAACAGCTCGGGGGCGAGCGGATAAAAAAAGTCGCGCGCAGGCAAATATTCGGCAAACGGGACCGGGTGAATTTTGTCGTACTGGTCTCTGGACACACCGATGCCAAGATCTTGATCAAACTCCCACAGCAACATGCTGTTGAAGGTTTCTTCTCCGTCTTTGGTGATGGCACCCACCACGAGCGGTGCGTCCATTTCTCTGGCCACCTCCGAGACGACAGACGCTGCCCCAGTATCCCGAAGAGGATCAATATCGGAGGCGTTTTCTGGCCAGACCACCAGGTCCACTTCTTGCCCAAAAAGCTCGCGAGTGACCAGATAGTGATCGCGAAGATTATCACCCCGGTCATAATCGGCAAACAGGCCCGCATCAGCGTTTCCTTGAACGGCGAGAACGCGAATGCTCCCCTCCTGCGTCACCGGAAACGCAGGCCACACCAACAGAGAGACAAGCCCTGCGACACCCAGCCCCACGGCGGCATCAACGCGAAGCCGGGGCTCGGTGGCCAGGGCAACAGCACCTGCGGCCAGCCACGCCAGAAGAAAACTCATCCCACTGGTTCCCACCCAGGCAACCAATTCCGCCAGGGGGCTCTCCGATTGGCTTTGCGAGAGGCGCGCCCACGCAAAACCGCTCACAGGAAAAACGTTAGAGACCGCCTCGCGCGTCACCCACGCCCCTGCAACAAGGGCGGGAATAAGAACGAGCCGACCGCCAAGGCCTGACCACACCGCAGAAGCGTGGCGCCACACCAGGGAAATAAGGCCCAGGCCGAGAGAGAAAAACACAACCTGAAGCAGGGTGAGCCCAATCCACGGAAGCAAGCCCAAATAAATGGTCAGCCACCAAATGTGGATGCCATAAAAGGTGAAGCCCCCGAGTGCACCCACCAGAATCGCGCGACCAAGAGAGAGGCCCCTCACAGCAAACATCATGAGCGCTACCCCCACCAGGGTGAGCGGCCACCAATCCCGATCGGGAAACCCCAAATCCATCAGCCAGCCAGCGAGCACGGCGAGGCCCAGTGCCACCGGAAGAGTAACCACACCTCGCATCTCCTGGGTGCCCGGGAGCCGCAGAGCTTTCAGGCGTCTCGGGAGGGTCACAGTGAGGGTCGTCATGGGTTTTAAGCCTAAGCGACGCTACTCAGAGCAACGACGCCGCGAAATACTCGCGCCCGCGCATCGAGGGCGACCCTGGTCACCGGGCCTTCTCCGGCGGTGATGATTTGGTCAAGAACATCAATAATTTGTTTGCACCAGCGCACAAAGTCACCGGCGTGGATATCTTCTGCATCCAGGACTCTTTCGAGTCGACCCCCGGAGGCCCACCGGTAGACGGACAGCGCCAGGTGAGCAGAAATATCGTTACCGCCAGAGAGTTGATGGCTGAGCTCAATCTTGCGGAGGGTGGTGTTGAGTCGGATGGTCGCATCAAGGGCTTCGACAAAGTGCCCACCGGGAAGATCGTGGGGGTGCAGAGGGGTGTCGTCTCTGCGGGGTTGATAGACCACGCTTGCCACCATGGCGGCAAGCTCAGGCGCATCGAGTTCGTTCCACACTTGGCGCCTCAGGCACTCGGCCACCAACAGGTCTCTTTCGCCATAAATCCGCCGCAGGGTGGTGCCGTGGGTGGTGAGCTCGGTCTCGTTGCCCTCACCGCGGAGATATCCGGCTTCGGTGAGAACCCCAATGACACGAGAGAACACCACCGAGATAGCGCCGGTGCGGTTTCTGATCTGGCGTCTGATGCGCTCGGTGTCTTTCTCCAGTTTCCACCATCGGTTTGCCCATCGCGCGTGGGCTTCGCGATCGGGGCAGGCATGACAGGAGTGGCGTTTCAGGGCTCTGCGCAACTTCTCTATTTCCTGGGTGTCCTCCGAGGTCTCCCCCCGCCTACCGGAGCGGTTACCGCTGTCTCGTTCGCGATCGCTTAAGTGACGTCGGAGCTCGGCATACTCGGCAAAGTCGCCCAAGTGGCACTGATAGGCCTCGACATATCCGGTGAGCGATTCTTCGTTGGCGCGCACCGCGCGCGCTAACTCCACCACGTGACGGTCCGCCTGGAATTGCGCAAACGATGATTCCAGAATGGTGCGCGTGCGCTCCACCCCGAACTGCGCAATCAGGTTCACCGCCATGTTGTAGGTCGGAGAAAAGCTGGATTTGAGGGGGTATGAGCGCCGTGAGGCGAGTGCTGCGACCGCTTCGGGGTTGATTCCTGGCTGCCAAATGACCACAGAGTGACCTTGGTCATCAATTCCGCGGCGCCCTGCTCGGCCGGTGAGTTGGGTGTACTCCCCCGCGGTGATCGGCACTCGGGCTTCCCCGTTGAATTTGTCCAGTTTTTCCAACACCACGGTGCGCGCTGGCATGTTGATACCCAACGCCAGAGTTTCGGTGGCAAACACCACTTTAAGCAGCTTTTGCCGGAACAGTTCCTCGACGACTTCTTTGAAAACGGGCAACATTCCGGCGTGGTGGGCGGCCACACCCCGCAACACACCATCCAGCCATTCGTCATAACCCAGAACACCGCGGTCGTCGTCATCGAGTCGATCACAGCGGTGTTCCACAATGTCTTGAATACGACGGCGGTCGTCCTCCGTGGTGAGCCTCACGCCTTTGCGCAACACCTGCTGGACAGCCTGATCGCAGCCTTTACGGGAGAAAATAAAGAAAATCGCGGGGAGAAGGTGTTCGTCATTAAGCTGAATGACCACATCGGAGCGATAGACCTTATGGCGTTGGTCTTCATAGCGCTGATAGCGGGGCGCGCCCCGGGAGCGGCCTCGGTGGGAGGTTCCCCTCCCCAGCATTTGGGCCGTTTGCACCACATCCGGATTGACGCTCAACGTGCCTTTTTTGGTGACGAACAGTGGCAAGAATTTGTGGGAAAACATCATGTGCTGGTGCAGCGGAACGGGGCGTTCTTCACTCACAATCACATCGGTGTGCCCGCGCACGGTGTGCAGCCAATCGCCGAACTCTTCCGCGTTTGAGACGGTCGCGCTCAAGGAAATCAGTTGGACGGAGGAGGGCAGATGGATGATGACCTCTTCCCACACCGCTCCCCTAAATCGGTCGGCCAAATAGTGCACTTCATCCATCACCACATAGCTGAGGTTGTTCAGCAGGTCACTTCCCGCATACAGCATGTTGCGAAGGACCTCGGTGGTCATAATGACAATTTGAGCTCGCGGATTAATGCTGGTGTCACCGGTCAACAAACCGACCGCCTCCGCCCCATAGGTTTCGGCAAGCTCCGTGTATTTCTGGTTGGATAACGCTTTGATGGGTGTCGTGTAAAACACTTTGACATCGGGTTGCCCCATCGCCACATGGATGGCGAACTCCGCAACGATAGTTTTTCCGGCCCCGGTGGGAGCCGCGACCAACACACCTCTGCCCGCCTCCACGGACTCACACGAGCGAATTTGAAAAGGGTCCAAATCAAAGCTTTGGATGGCTCGAAACTGCGTCAGCAAAGGATTCTTGGTGCGACTCTGTGCGCTTTGATAGCGCTCGGCGGGGCTGACATAGGTCATGACTGCTCCCCCAACGTGGTGGCCGCAAGGGTCTTCGCAAGTTTTTTCTCAGCCCTTCGGTCATGAAGCGCCGCTATGCCAGCGGCCAGGAAATACAGAATGACCATAGGAATCGCCAAAAGTACCATCGAGATCACGTCGGCTGCTGGTGTGGCGAGCGCTGTGAAGAGGGCAATGATGACGACCGCCCAGCGCCACCCGCCAATAATGGCTTTAGCGCTCACCACTCCAATCAGATTGAGCAATACCAAAAACACCGGCAAGACAAATCCCACACCAATGGCAATGACGAATTTCAAACTGAAGTCCAGATACACCCGGGCAGAAAGCAGGGTGGCTGTTTGTTCTGGAGCGAAACTGGTGAGCAGCACAACGACGTTTGGCAGAAGCCACCATCCCATGGTTACTCCGGCAAAAAACAATGGCACGGCGGCCGCTAAAAACCCGAGTGCGTAGCGGCGTTCTTTTCGCATCAAGGCGGGGACAAAGAACGCCCATATTTGATACAGCCACACCGGTGCGCTCATCACCAGCCCCAGCACCAGGGCGATAGCGACTTTCGTGTCGAATGCTTCGGTGACGGAGGTGTAGTTGATTTCCGCGTTTCTATCGCGCTCTGCGGCAATGTCAAGAACAGGGGCGCTCAGTTGAGCCCACACCGGATCAGCCAAAAACCACCCCACTACCGCCGCCAGAACAACCGACAGACCAATGATTCCGAGCCTACGACGAAGCTCGAGAAGATGCTGACCGAGGGACATTCGCCCCTCTTTCGGGCGACGTTTAGTGCCCGCCACGATTACTTGGCGGTGGTGTCAGAACCTTCAGAACTTGCGGCGTCAGCGTCGTCTTTCGAGTCACTGGAGGGCCGCACTTCGCTCTTGAAGATTTTGAGTGACTGGCCAAGACTTTTCGCCAGCGCTGGGAGTTTGGGGGCACCAAAAAGGAGCAAGACCACGACAAGCAGGATGAGACCTGTCCATCCGCCAAGGTTTCCTGACATGCGCTATTCCTCCAAAGCTCGAGAGGCCTAAGCGTAGCATCGGGGTCTTGGGTAATCCCGGTGATTAGTAGTGCGACAGGGCCGCCTTCGCAAAGTCGGCAACGGCCGCCTTCGCTGACACCGGCCCCACCACTTTCACGAGACTTGGCCAACTGGACACAAAGTGGGTGAGCGACCCGTAGTGGGCGAAGGGGATATCGAGAGTCACCGTGTGACCATCCCCTGGGGCAACGAACCCGCGGGGCAGGTAGCCGGCTATCAGGGGCAGGGCACTCCGAGGGCATTCAATGGTGACCTGGATGTCGTCGTTGGAGGGCTCAAAAAGCTCCCGCGACATGGTCTCTAGGGCTTCACTGTGATCGCCCTGGCCTTGTTCGAGCAGCTCCAGGTCTTGCATATGGTCCACGCGGAATGTGCGAACGCTCTGCCTGGTGTGACAAAACCCTCGGACATACCACCGGGCATCACGAGATTCCAGCACCAGAGGATCAAGTGTGCGGGGCCCGGATTCTCCCCGCTTGTTGTGATACACCATAGCCACGGCCTGCCGGGCGTCGATAGCGTCATTCAGAATATGAAGGTGTGCTTCACTCGCCGGCTGGCTCACAGCAATGCGTCCGGCTGGCCCGCGCCCCGCGCCCTGGCGAAGTTTGTTCATCACCTCGTCCACATCGCTTCTGGTGGTGTAGGCGGGGTGGGTGGCCAAATACTGCAGACCAGCCAGAAGCGCCGCGGCTTCTCTGGCGGAGAACCTGGGCCTGTGGTTCAGTGCGACCGTGTTCCAAAAGGTGATGCGCCGTTGCTGTTCAAAAAGGTCCCAATCAATATCAAACAAGTCGAGGTGGGAATACGCCTGGTTATCCCCAGGGATCCCCGAACAGGCGATCAGTTCAACGGCGCGAATAATGTCGTCTTCGCTGCGGCCAAACTGGCTGGCAGCTTCTGCGACAGACACTTCTTTTTTATCCAAAACGAAAGGAACCAGGGCAAGCAGCAGCAACAAATTATCTGATGCGGTGGCGGGTTTAGCCATGGTTACCCACCAACGCCTGAAGGTTGGCCACGACTTTGGCCACCAGATCCTCTGGCCCGATGACGCGCACATCGCGACCGAGAGAGGTGAGTTCATCGGCAAAAATATCGATGTCGGTGAAGTGGACCTCACACGTTTGGCCAGAAACCACGGTGCCAGCTCGGGTGCTCAACACACTCCACGCATCGCTGCCCTCGATAATCTCGAGCGTGGCACTCTGGGTGCGATACAGCTCGTCCAAGCCGGAGATGGCCCGGGCAGCAACATCGTCGCCCGACTCGGTGCCCGCCTCTTTGAGGCTGACAACGCTTGAGACGATGCGGCGCAGAAGAAAGGTTTTGGCTTTCTCGCTGGAATCTTCGTGGGCATACAGATGCCAGCGTCCCTCATGGTTGACCAGTGCCCACGGCGACACGATGCGGGTGGAACCTGCGGTGTCCCCGGGTTTGAGATAGTCAAAACGCACTTTCTGGCTGTGGTCAATAGCTTTTTGCAGTGCGCTGAGCGCGGGATCGCTGGTGCTGATTACGGGCGCGTACCCAATCAGTGTTTCGGTCACGGTGACACCAAACGACGCGAGTTTGATTTGAGCCAGGCGAGCTTCCTGCGAGAGTGAACCTTCCCGCCACAGTGCGGCAGAAAGGTTCAGCAAAGTGATGTCTCGGGGTGTGAATTCCACGTCGTCTGGCAGGTCGTAGTCGCCTTTGGGAATCCGATACAAACTGTTTTTGTTGTTGCCATCGTCATGGAGGGGGATGGTGACCTCCAGGGGAATCCCCAATTCTCGGAGGGCATCCTTATCGCGCTCAAAGCGTCGCTCCAGGCTTTCTCTCGAAAGACCCCGCTCGATGTCTTCCCGGTAGCCGCGAACGCTCTGCAAAATCTGCTCTTTGGTCAACCCGTAGGTCGTCGACATCAGGGCCAAAATGAGATGGAACAGCCGATCTTCCGGGTTTACCCCACCCACAGAGCTGCTCACGGCGTCATCTTATGGCCAAGTGTGCGACGCGGCAGCTAGTTCGTCACGCCGAGGATGTCAAACACATAGACCAGGGTCGTGCCCTCGGGAACACCGGGGGGAGCAGACCCTACTGGGTAGCCAAGCCCGGGTGGCAGAGACACCAGGACCTGCGATCCGACGGTTTGGCCAATCAGTGCTGTAGCAAGACCGGGAACAACACCCTGGCCATCCTCCGAGGTGGTCACATCGATTGCAACCAGCGAGAGGGGAACACCCTGTTCGAAGCTGGAAATAAAGACGGTGCGGGTGTTCCACACCGCACCCGTGAAGGTCGCCGTGACAAAGTCGCCCTCAGCAACGGGAACCCCGGCACCCTTTTTCAAAACGGACACGCGCAACTCTTCGGCAATCGGGCCGTTGGGGAAACTCAAGCCGTGTTCACCACCGGGTGCCTGCACCACGGTGGGAAGTCCGGACTGGGGAAGGCGGGGATCGCCCATGGCGCGCTGCGGGTAAGTCTGGTGAATATCGGCCACCAACACCACGGTGGAATCCATTTGAAGGTACTCATCTTCTTCCACCGGACCGAACACATCACCCACGGTGGTGGTGATGACCACTCGTGATCCTGGGCGCTGACATTCCAGGAGGTTTCCAAAGAAATCATCGCCCACAGAAGCAATTGCTCGCCGAACAGGATTGGTGGCGTCATAACTGGACGATGTCAAGAGTTGCTGATCGACGCCTGCGAAAACACTCACGTCAAAATCGATGTAGCCACCTTCACGAACGGGCTCCCCTGTGCCCTGGGAGATGAGGGTCAGTTCGCGGCCGCTGGTGACCAGCGGTGTGGGAAAGGAAATGGAAGGTATGGTTCCCTCTTGCCCTTGGACCTCGACCAAGCTCGACGCGCTGCCAGAGGCAACCGGAAAGTCGCAGGTTTCTTCGGCGTTTGCCGCAGAAACTGCCAAGACGGACACTCCCACGCCAGCGGCCACAAAGACGGCGAAAATGGTCAGAACACTGGGTAACGAAAGCTGAGGCATGGACCAAGTGTATCGAGCAAGAGCTAGTCGGGGCTCTTCCTCGAGCGCTCTGCCCGAGACTGGGCGTGGCGCACCGTTTTGCGCACCTTTTTTTCGCTGACGGCCCGCTGGCCGGTCGCACCGGGTGTCCATGCTTCGACGTCTTCATCAGAATATTCGGGTTTCGCGGTGCGGCGTTGTGTTTCAGGAAGGTCTACACCAGGGGCTAACAGTCGGGCGGTCATCACAAAACCGGTGTGACCGATCATGCGGTGTTCGGGGCGAACAGCGAGCCCCTCCACGTGCCAGGGTCGCACGAGCACTTCTTCGGACTGGGGGTTGGTGTACCGCCTGGAGGATCGAAACGCTTCCACTACTCGCGACAGCTGGGTGACGGTGGCCACATAAATAGTCACCACACCGCCGGGGATGAGCGCCTGGCTGACCCCATCGACACATTCCCAGGGTGCCAACATATCGAGCACCACCCGATCCACACTGCCCGGTTCCTGGGCGAGCGCTTCCTCGGTGAAATCCCCCACCACACAGTTCCACTGTGGTGGGGTGTGGCCCATGAACATCTCCACATTGGCCTGGGCAATCTGGGCAAACTCTTCCCGGCGCTCGACCGAGATCAACTGACCGGTATCGCCAATGGCGCGAAGCAGCGACAGGGTGAGAGCTCCGGAGCCAACGCCTGCCTCCATCACCCGATGCCCCGGGGCAATATCCGCAATGGCCACAATGTGGGCGGCATCTTTGGGATAAATAATTGCCGCACCCCGAGACATCGAGAGCACAAAATCTCCCAGCAGTGGGCGCAGGGCCAAATACTTCGCGCCACTTTCGGTGGCAAGAACCGACCCTTCAAGCTGGCCGAGGAGCTCGTCGTGAAAAAGAACACCTTTGTGGGTGTGAAACTGTGCCCCTGCCTCCAGCGTGATGGTGTGAAGGGACCCTTTGGGCCCCCGCAGCTGCACATGATCACCCACCACAAATAGCCCTCGGTGGGGCGCAGAACTCATCACTTCTCCCTATGCCGAAGCCACACCTCTTCGACGTCGGCAAAATTCTTGCCCTCCATCGATTCCCACAGCTCGTGCACGGTGTGGGTGGGGATCTCCACGTGCAGAGGAATGCCAACGGTCACGGCACCGGCAGAGAACGCACTGGCTGCCCCGAAGCTTGAATCTTCAAAAGCGACCGTATTTCCCACATCGACCCCGAGGGCAGCAGCGCCCGCACGATAAGCCTCAGGGTCGGGCTTGGGATGGGTGACGTCATCAGCAGAGACAATTGCCCCAAACACGGGCCTGCCTAGTTCTTTGTCGAGAGCTTCTGCAACGGCTCGGGCGTTGAGACCAATAGACATCGTGACCAAAGCGCAGGGAATATTGCGAGAAAGAATGTCAGCAAACATCTCTCGAACCCCTGGCCGCCACGGAATTTCGAGGGCAATATCGGCTCGAACGCTGGCGCTCAGGCGCGAAATGATGGTTTCGTGGTCGAGATCGACGCCTTCAGCCCGAAGCATAGTTGCCGTATTCCACAACCCGCTGCCCACCAGTGCGTACCCTTGGTGATCGTCCCAGGTGCCGCCAAAACTTTCCACCATTTCGCGTTCGGCCCGCATCCAATACGGTTCAGAGTCGATGATGGTGCCATCCATATCAAAGAGCACAGCGCCAAAAGAATTTTTTCCCATAATTCCCCGAGTCTAGTGGCGAAGGGGGAAGGGGCTAGGCTGGAAGAGGAGACTTTCGGAGGTTGCATGACACAGATTCCCCGCCGCGACGTGAGCAAAATGCTGGTGGTGGCCCTTGAAGGGTGGAATGATGCTGGGGATGCTGCCACTTTTGCAGCGCAGCTCATTGTTGACCAAGGGTTCCACGAGCCTCTTACCGAGGTGGATCCTGAAGAGTTCTTTGATTTTCAACTCACGAGGCCTCTGGTGGAGTTTGGCCCTGATGGTCAACGGTTCTTGCAGTGGCCCGATGTCACCCTGTTTGGGCCACTCCCGGGCGATACGGACACACCCTATGTGCTGCTGGGGCAGGAACCCTCCAGGCTGTGGCGTTCGTTTGCCTCACAGATGGTCGACCACGCTCTCTCCCACGGAATAGAGACCATCATCTTTTTGGGCGCCATGCTGGCCGATGTCCCCCACTCACGACCTGTCCGCGTGGGAGCCACCAGTGATGACGCAGACCTGCGGGATCGCTATGACGTGGAGCGCTCCAGCTATGAGGGCCCCGTAGGGGTTCTGACCGTGTTATCTCTCGCTGCGGCGGAGGCAGGAATTCCCTCCCTCCACCTGTGGGCGCATGTCCCTCACTATGTGCACACCTCCCCCTCCCCCAAAGCCACCCTCGCCCTGCTGGAAAAGCTCGACGAGATGGTCGGTATCACCACAGAACGAGACAGCGTCGAAGCTGAAGCCCGGCGGTGGGAAGAAGGTATTGATGCGCTTGCCTCAGACGACGACGATATGAGCGCCTACATCGACTCACTCGAAAAAGCCCGGGACACCGCCGATGCCCCCGAAGCTTCGGGAGAAGCGCTTGCCGAAGAGTTTGAAAAGTATCTGCAAAGCCGACCGGACCGCCCAGGCTCCCCCGAGGCCTAACCCCAGAGGCCCAACCCCAGAGGGTTGTAAACCCCGGGGTAAAGGTAAACCGCGATGCTCCCACAACACACCTATCCTCGGTGGCTCCAAGGGTTTAGAGCGGCTCGAGCGTTCCGCTTGCGAGGCCAATCAGTAGTGCACTGCCCAACGTGATGCGATAAATCACAAAAGGCATAAAGCTTCGTGTGGTGATGTAGCGCATGAGCCATGCAATCACGGCATATCCGACCGTTCCGGCAATGAGGGTGGCCACAGCGGTGTCGAGCAGGCTAAACGGGCCCGAATCACCGGTGTCGCCCAGTGCTGTGGTCAGTTCATAGAACCCGCTGCCCATGACCGCGGGAATGGCGAGGAGGAAAGAGTAGCGGGCTGCGGACACACGGTTGTAGCCAAGCGTTCTGCCCATCGTGATGGTCGCGCCCGAGCGGGATACTCCAGGCACAAGGGCCAACATTTGCGCAAGACCGTAGAGCAGACCGTGGGGGACGTTCAGATCCGACATGTCCCGGGTTTTCTTTCCCCACACATCGGCAGCAGCCAGAATGAGCCCAAAAACGATAAGCACGATGGCCACCAACCACAGTGACCGAAAACTGGTGCGGATGTATTCTTGGGCCGTGAACCCCACGATCACAATGGGTAGCGTCCCGACAATGATCAGCCACCCCATCCGTGCATCGTTGCGTTCGGAGGCCGGCGCCTGCTGCCACCATCCGCGACGTCCCAGTGAGCGAAACCACGCCCGGAGAATGCGGGCAATGTCGCTGGCGAAATAGACCAGCACAGCGATTTCGGTGCCAATTTGGGTTATGGCGGTGAAGGTTGCCCCGGGGTCGGTGGCGCTTGGCAGAAACTCGCCCACAATTCTTACGTGAGCGCTCGAGGAGACGGGCAAAAATTCGGTGAGCCCTTGAACAATTCCCAGCACTATTGCCTCAAGAAGCCCCATGCACTAACGCTAGTGGTAGCAACCAGATCTCCAGCGAAATTTAGTGGTAATGTCGTCACTTGGTCGCCTCGTTGATGAACGTGTGACTGCGCGCGGATGGCGGAATTGGTAGACGCGCTAGCTTGAGGTGCTAGTGCCCGAAAGGGCGTGGGGGTTCAAGTCCCCCTTCGCGCACACAACGAAATACCGAGACGACAGTCTCACAAACCCCCAGAGCTTTGCTTCTGGGGGTTTTCTTTTGCCGAGGGTGTGTGTGAGCCCTCCGAGCCGGTTACCGCACACGGGGAAACGGTGTGTGGCGGCGATGCCAAAGAGTGAAAAGCTGGCACTTCAAAGCTCAACGCCAGCACCTCAAGGCCAGACGCTCAACACGAAAGATTCCGGGCGGTTTCAATCCCCACAGAACGAAGGTTATGGAGGGGAGCTGCTGCGGGCGTCCAGTGCCCATGGTGGATGAGCGACATTCACTGTTTTTCACCCGCCACGCTCTCATCCTCTGGGACGGTGCGCCATTGATGCTCCACGAATAAAGGCTTGCAGAGGCCGCACGTGTGGGTGAGAGCAACAGCCATCACCCACACGGTGGTTAGAAAATGGCGACGACGAAAAACACCAGCGTTGCCACGGCCAAAATGATCATTGCGACCTGGGTGAGTTTCATGTAGTTGGCTGAGGACGCGATGGCTTTGCCCGTTGCGGAATCCGCGCCGGCCAAATCTTTGGCCACGGCCGAACCTTCGCGGATCGCAGCGAACTGGTTGATGAGCGACAGCGCTCCGGTGGCCACGACCACAGCGATCGCAAACAATTTCACCTCGAGCGATGCGCTGACAAACTGTCCCGTGGCCACGAGGGCCAGTGCCACGCTGAGCACTATTACGGATGCCATTTGAGAGTTCACAATGCTTTTTCTCAGCGTGTTCCACGTGCTAATCAGGTGTGATGCTTCCATTTTTTCTCCCTTGTTTAGGCCACAGGGTGAAAGGTCAAAACAGCACCCTTGGCGCTTTCGATGGTAGTGGCACAACATGACAACCGACGCTCGCCTTGACTGTGCCCCGCGGGCTACTTTTCCCCACACACCGCAGACGCAGAGGAACAGAAGTTAGAGTTTTACCATGAAGCCACGGTCTGCTGCGGGACTTGTTCTGATTCCTTCGCTGTTTCTTGCCGGGTGTTCCCCACAGAGTGTGGCCGAATCTCTCTCCACCGCCCAGGTGTGCGCAGAGTCGGTGGTTATCGCAAAAGACATGCGAGAGATTCTTGTCTCAACTTTGGTGAACCCTTTGGCTATACGCACCTACGGCACAGAACTTGGTGGACTCCTTGACCAGTTCACGGCGTTGGCCCCTGCCAACGAAGAACTTGCCACGGCCCACGCAAAAGTGACCGCGGGCATCGGCGCAATAGTCGACATCGTGGAAGATCCGAGCGTCAACGCTTTGGGTGATCTGCCCACACTGCTGGCAGAAACGCAGCTCGGGCTGAGAGATTTCGTGGATCTGTGTTCACTGTGATGGTCTCATCCAGGCCCGCCACATCGGCTATCTCGCCCCTGAGGCTGGTGGGGCCACACGTGGCGAGCCACAGAACCGTTCTACGGATTTTCCTCCGGGCCCTCTTTGCTCGTTCGCCAGTCGACAAAGGCCAACACCCCAAAAATAATGCTCCCGGCGAGCAAAAATGGCCACAGGGGAAGAATCGCGCCCAGTAATAAAAACACGAGCGAAAATACCGAAAAGATCAGTACCTGAAGCCTTCTTCTCGCTCTGACCCTCTTTTTGTTTTCGTCGCTCTGTTGCCTCTCGAAGGAATCTTCGTCACCGCTTGGTAAGGCGGTGACCTCCCCGCAGTGCCGGCAGACGGTTGCCTCCCAGCTAATCGCTTGGAAACAGTGAGGGCACTGTGTTGTCGGGGTGCTAAACGAAGTACTCCGCCCCTTTGTAAGGTTGTGTGGCTTTACCGGGTTGTGGGGGGAACCCTCTGAGCGTTCCTGACTCCGTCGCGCCATGGCAATGACAACGACCGTTGCCGCAAGGCCTAAAACTGGCAGGAGGAGAAATTCCATGCGCCTATCCAACACCATTGTTGCCTGGAGACAACACAACGTGAGCACGAGAACCCCGTAGTCGAAAGTTCACTGCGGCACAGCATTATTGTTTCGGTGTGGAGCAGAGCGAAGGTTTTGATACAGAGAAATTGAGGCAAAAATCCAGCAACGCCGGCTAGCGTGGTCATGCATGCCACTGTCGGTGTGGTTTTCCTCTTCTGCCTACGAAAGGCCTGATGTATGTCGCACAACCCTGTCTCCGGTCGCCGTATCTCTACCTCTGTGCTGGTCATTGGCACAGGAGGTTCTGGGTTGCGCGCAGCGATTGAGCTTTCCGAGCGTGGCGTCGATGTTCTGGCCGTGGGCAAAAGGCCCAAGAACGATGCGCACACCTCACTGGCAGCGGGGGGAATCAACGCGGCTCTTGCCACGATGGATGCCGAAGATAGCTGGCAGCAGCACGCGGCGGACACCATCCAGGAAAGCTATTTTCTTGCCAACCCGCTTACCGCAGAGATTGTCACCAAACATGCGGGCCAAGGCATCGAAGATCTCGAGCGCTGGGGAATGCAATTCGCGCGCGAAAGCGATGGGCGCATCAGCCAGCGGTATTTTGGCGCTCACAAGTACCGTCGCACCGCTTTCGCGGGCGACTACACGGGTCTTGGAATTCAGCGCACCCTGGTTGCTCGGGCCACACAGCTGGAGATACCCATCCTCGACTCGGTCTACATCACCAGCATCTTGGTCAAAGACAACGTCGTATTTGGTGCCTACGGATTTGATCTGCGAAACGGCACGCGCGTGACCATCATTGCCGATGCTGTCATCATTGCTGCCGGTGGCCACAACCGCATCTGGCGGCGAACCTCCAGCCGCCGAGACGAAAACACCGGTGATTCGTTCAAGTTGGCCGTGGACGCTGGTGGCCGGCTGCGCGATGCCGAATTCGTGCAGTTTCACCCCAGTGGCATCCTCGAGCCAGAAAATGCCGCGGGAACGTTGATCAGTGAAGCTGCCCGAGGCGAGGGTGGCGTGCTGCGAAACGCCCTCGGAGAGCGCTTCATGGTCAACTACGACCCTGAGCGCATGGAGCTTTCCACCCGAGACAGAGTCGCACTCGCCGCATACACAGAAATTAAAGAAGGCCGCGGCACCGCCAAAGGCGGTGTGCTGCTGGATATTTCCCACCTGCCGCGCGAAACGATTATGACCCGGCTCCCCCGCGTCTACCAAACCATGCTCGAGTTGCAGGTTCTGGATGTCACCACCACCGCCATTGAAATTGCGCCCACCGCTCACTATTCGATGGGTGGCGTGTGGGTGCGCCCCGAAGACCACTCCACCGATGTTGCCGGAATGTATGCCATCGGCGAATCCTCCAGTGGGCTTCACGGCGCCAACCGTCTTGGTGGCAACTCACTCATTGAGCTGCTGGTCTTTGGCCGCATCGTGGGTGAAGCTGCCGCTGCCTACAGCGCGGGAGTCACTTCTCAGCACCGATCACAAGAGGTCATTGACGCGGCTGAGAAACAAGTCAGCGACACTCTCGCCTCCGACGGAGAAGAAAATGTCCGGGCACTGCAGCGCGATATTCGCGACACCATGACCGATTTCGGTGGTGTGGTGCGCGACGAGGGAGGACTGCTTGAAGGCTTACGCCAACTCGACGTGCTGGATGATCGCCAAACCCGCATCGGCGTGCACCCCGATGTTGCCGGTTTCTCCGGCCTCGCACACGCCTTCGACCTGCGCGCATCCCTCATGGCTGCCCGAGCAACGCTCGCCTGCGCCCTGGAGCGTCGAGAAAGCCGCGGAGCCCACAACCGCAGTGACTACCCCGATATGGACCCCGCACTGCAGGTCAACATGGTGTGGTCCGCTGATGGCACCATCACTCACGAAGCAATCCCTCCGGTCCCCGCTGAGATTGCTGCCCTGATGGAAGATGTAAGCCAGACAGGCAAGCTGCTCGAGTAGGCAGCGTATTCTTGGTCAGAGGTACGGTACCTGATGCTTACTGCACCGGGTTCGTGTTCTCGCCAACCAGCGCACGAGAAATGGTGAGTACTTCAAGAGCGAGTTCTTTGGCCACAGCAAACTCTGCTGCGTCAAAGCGGTCTTGAAGCTCTTGAGCTGCCACCTTGAGTCTCGAAAGGTTCTCTTCCACGCTGCGGCTCTGCGTGGCAGTGCCGAGGCTTTCCAGGAGATTGGCTGTTCTGCGGTCACGGAGAGGGCCAGCCTCCCCGGTTTCTAGTCGGTGCATGCGGGAGGCAAGAATGAGGGCGAGGTCACGGACCTCGTCGATTCTTCCCACCCGCACTTCTTCGTTGAGGGCTCTGGTGTTTTGCCACGAGACGTCATAGGTCCACTCTCGGCCATCGGTGTTGACGCTTTCATAAATGGCGGAGGGAATAACAGCTTCCCCTGGTGCGCACCCCGAGATTCCCAGCGCCATCCCAGAAACGACCAGAGAAAGGGCCACACGAAGCCGACCGCCAGTAATCACGCCCTAAGGCTAGTTGAGCCTCTCTGGATGTGAGCTGGTGTGAAAATCTCTGGGGTGAAGTGGAAGACACCCACGATCCCCCTGGCGAGCACCGTCAGCCTCACGGACATTCGTGACCCCTTGACCCCCAGTCTTGGATACGTCACTCACACAGGGTCATAGGTGCCCGAATTACCTTGTTTTGTGCGCTATTGAGCATCCATGGCAACGGGTGACAAAGCAACATAGTTGGCACAGCCACAAGAAGAACATCGACTCAGGCTGCCAGCGATGCCAATGACAGGGCTAGCCCACAACGGTGCACGACAGAACTGCACACACCGCTCATGTTTGCCGAGGGCCCACAACTAAGGACCTCTATGGCCCTACCGAATGATGGGGATGTTGTCTCCTATGAGCATGTATTCCCCACCGGGTCCTACAACTATGCGTGAGGTGAGCTCCAGGGTGGCACCGTTTCGGTG
>Ga0307934_1000989_pt1 | contig 18955 bp, 19 predicted proteins | sample OrgLakmetageno90_FD_201838 | JGI IMG/M metagenome (GOLD analysis project Ga0307934, IMG submission 201838) | Saline water microbial communities from Organic Lake, Antarctica - #90 | ecosystem: Environmental > Aquatic > Non-marine Saline and Alkaline > Saline | place: Antarctica: Organic Lake... | reverse complement strand
GTCGACCAGAGGTTGCGTGTTGTGACAGATCAGTCTGAACAGATTGTGGTCTCGACCGGTCACTTCAAGCTCAATGCCGCCTTCCATCGCCAGCAGGGTACCCGGTTTGCAGCTCTTGCTGGCGCGAATGTGGGCCAGGGCTGCGCTGTCTCCGGTCATTCGTTCGATCAGGACTTCAACCTTGCCACCGCTGGCTTTCTGGCCAAACAGCCGTGCCGGTATTACCCGGGTGTTGTTGAAAACCAGTAAATCTCCCGGTTCAAGCAAGTCTAGAATGTCCGGAAAGTGGCGGTGTTCGACTTGCCCTGAACGTCCGTCAAGATGCAGCAACCGGCTACCGGTGCGCTGTTCCGCTGGATGGCGGGCAATCAGCTCGTCCGGCAGTGTGAAATCGAAATCGCTAACGTTCATAACCCGATGCATGATACCCGTTGATTAGAGGGCCGCTATTCTAGCTGAAAGGGATCTCGGGCTCTACGGTCGTAGGGCGGGAACTGGACGAATCGCCTTTATTTTTGAGGGTCCCATGCAAGTAGTGTTACGGAGCGTTGCCTGGCTGCTAGAATAGCGGCTCCCGCTTACCCAGGCTCAGGATATTGCATGAACGATTTACTATTGCGTACGCCCGACGACTGGCACCTGCATTTTCGAGACGGTGACATGTTGATTGAAACCGTACCCGCTACGGCCCGCTGCTTCCGGCGTGCCATTGTGATGCCAAACTTGACCCCGCCGGTTACCAATGCCGACCTGGCCATGGCGTATCGTGACCGCATTCTGGCGGCCCGGCCTGCGGGTAGCCGGTTTGAACCACTGATGACCTTATACCTGACTGATAAAACCAGCGCTGACGATATCCGCCAGGCTAAAGTCGCCGGAGTCGTTGCGGCAAAACTCTATCCGGCCGGTGCTACTACTAATTCGAGTGCTGCGGTCAGCGCACTGAGAGCACTGGACCCGGTGTTTGAGGCCCTGGCAAAAAACGGCATGTTATTGCTGGTGCATGGCGAGGTAACGCACCCGGATATTGACATATTCGACCGTGAGAAAGCGTTCATCGATCAGCACCTGGCGGGCATTGTGCAGCGCCACCCAACGTTAAAAGTTGTGTTTGAGCACATCACCACCTCAGATGCGGCCGATTTTGTCTCAGAGAGCTCCGACAATGTGGCAGCCACGGTCACTCCTCAACACCTGTTGCTTAACCGGAACGATTTGTTGGTGGGAGGCATACGTCCCCACAACTATTGTTTGCCTGTGTTAAAGCGCCGCAGCCATCAGGAAGCATTGCGCGCTGCCGTTGCCAGTGGCTCACCCAAATTTTTCCTGGGCACCGACTCTGCCCCGCACGAACAGCATAGAAAAGAATCCGCCTGTGGTTGTGCCGGTTGTTACAGCGCCTGGTCGGCACTGGAGCTTTATGCGCAGGTGTTTGAGGAAATGGGCGTGCTGGAGCGCCTGGAAGGGTTTGCCAGCGAGCATGGACCCGATTTCTATGGCCTGCCTCGCAACGAGGGAACCGTGCGGCTGGTTCGGGAAACCTGGACCGTGCCGGAACGCATCACCCTGGGCCACGGCGAAGCCATCGTGCCATTTTACGCAGGTGAAACCATTCACTGGCGACTCAGAACAGCTTGATAGATAGCCGCGTTCAGTGTGTTTCCAGATGGCGGGAGCAGAAACATCGCCACAAACCATTGACGGCAAAGGATTTTTCGCTAGAATGCCTCCACTCAGCCAGAGTGGCGAAATTGGTAGACGCAGGGGATTCAAAATCCCCCGCCCGCAAGGGTGTGCCGGTTCGAGTCCGGCCTCTGGTACCAAATTGAAAAAGCCCTGATCATCGCAAGATGGTTGGGGTTTTTTTGTGGCTCCGGTTCGACAGTCGGACTCGAACCGGCACAGTGCTGGCCAGTGTGCTGGCCCAGTCGGTCCGGCAACGACGTCCAGACAGTGCATCCAGTTTAGCCAAGCTGACCAAATACAGTTCGAGACATCGACTTCAGCCAGACTTCAATAATGCTTCAAATTCTATCGTGGGCAACGGCCTGGAAAATAGGTAGCCCTGCCCGTAATCGCAGCCAGCGGCTGTCAATAAGTCCGCGATATTAAAATACATATAAAACAATAGTTTAGCGAATTATTTCGAGTTCGGTCTATGTGCCAGATATGAAAAAGCCCTGATTGCCAAAAGGTTGTCGGGTTTTGTTATGGCTCCGCTTAACGGCCAGGTCCAAATTGGTACCATGAAGTCCGGTATGCTGTCTTTACCGATCTCGCTGATATCCCATGCTTACCCGGCCCTCAACCTTGATTGACTGCCTCCTGTCACCCAGTGTGCATACGTGTCCCCACAAGGTGATCCGGCAACTCCGGCACCATGTCCTTAAGTAAACTGATTAACCGGTTGTTCGCCCATTTCTGCTTGTAAACCAGTCCAAAACGATAGGTAAAGGCTGGCTTGAACGGCTTGATCAGAAGGTCATCGCGGGTTACCTGGTGGTCGTAAGCTGTGATCGGATTGATCAGGGTGATGCCAACACCGTTGGCGACCAGTGAGCAAATAGCTGCAATATTGGCTTCGGTTTTACCGGCAATTCGAATGTTTTTCTCCGACAGATGCAGCAGCAGCTGGTCGGCTGACAGATTGGGCTGGTTGGGTATGACCAGATGCTGACCTTTCAGGTCTTCTGTTGTGATGACACTGGCTTTGGCCAGGCTGTGGTTTTTGGGCATCAGACACACCGCTTCGGTTGAGATCAACTCATCAACAATCAGTGCCTGACTGGTCACCGGAAAGGTGACAAACCCAACATCGAAATAGCCCGCTTCAACGGCACGCACCGCTTCCGGGCTCGGCATGATGTCGAGGTAGACGTTGTATTTGGGGTTGTCACTGAGAATGCGGGCGATGGTTTTGGGGACATAGGCAAAACCCAGAGCCGGTGCCGAGACAATGCGTATGCGGGATGCGCCAAATTCACGCAGTGCCACAATGCTGTGTTTCATATTCTCCAGGTTGCCCAGCAAACCAAGAATTTCACCATAAAGCTCATCGGCCTCAGGCAGAATGATCAGCCGCTTCTTATGCCGCATGAACAGCGGAATCCCAATATTTTCTTCCAATTGCGCCAGAGATCGACTGACACCAGACTGGGTAATGCCCAGATCCCTGGCAGTCCTTGTGGCGGTGCCGGTCTCATAAAGCGTTTTAAAAATGAGCAAAGATTTCAAAGAGTTAAGATTTATGTCGCTCATATTGGCTGGCCTTAAAGAGAGTTTGCTGAGCTTTAATATGAGTATAAGTCATCAAATAATGAAAAAACATTATGCATTGAAATTAATTTTTAGCTGTATCTATAATAGAAAATGATCAAAAAAACACCGCTTTGTTTCTGAGGATGGTAGACGCCATGTCCAACAATGCTTTGTTCTACCTGACCAGTAATGACATGCCGCTTGTCAGCCATGCCGATGGCATTTATATCTGGGACACCACCGGTCGTCGTTACATCGATGCTTGCTCCGGTGCCATCACTTGTAATATTGGTCACAATCACCCTACCGTAAAACGCGCTATGGCTGAGCAGCTTGATAAAGTTGCATTCAGCTATCGCACCCAATTCGAGAGCCAGGTCGCACTGGATCTGGCAAGCCGTCTGGTCGATTTGACCAACGGTGATCTGGATAAAGTTTTCTTTGTTGGCAGTGGTTCAGAAGCAGTCGAGAGTGCGATCAAACTGGCGGTCCAGTATTTCGTTGCCAGGGAACAGCCAGAACGGTGCAAATTTGTGTCGCTGCGCCCTTCGTATCATGGCAGTACCATGGGCGCGCTGGGGCTGACCGGTTATGAACCCCTTGAAGCACCCTATCGCTCGATCACGATTGGCTCGGTCAAGGTGCCCTCGCCGGATTTGTACCGCTACCGGGAATCCAGCGTTGAAGACCATGTAGCATCAGTGCTCGAACAGACCGAAAGCGCCATTCTGGCAGCAGGCCCGGAGACCATTGCCGCCATTGCGCTGGAACCGGTTGGCGGCGCCAGCACCGGAGGGCGGATGGTCACCAGAGCTTATATGGAAGGGTTGCGGGCGTTGTGTGACCGGTATGGTTGCCTGTTGATTATGGACGAGGTTCTTAGTGGCATGGGTCGTACCGGTGCCTGGTTTGCTTACCAGCATTTTGGCGTGGCGCCCGACATTCTGACCATGGCCAAAGGGCTTGGCTCCGGTTATTACCCAATAGCGGCGATGATGGCGCGTCAGGAGCTGGTTGATGTGGTGGGTCGCAGTGGTGGTTTTATGCACGGCCATACTTACGCTGGTAACCCTCTGGCCTGTGCCACTGGCCTGGCTGTCATTGGTGTGATGGACTCGGAACAGCTGGTCAGCAATGCCCTGAAGCAAGGTGCCTATCTTCGCGAGCAACTCGACCATCTGGCCAGTCAGTATGACTGTATTGGCGATGTTCGAGGCATCGGTATGGTGCAGGGTTTGGAGCTGGTAGAGGACAAAGCCAGCAAACAGCCGTTCCCGGCGTCGTTCAACGCCTTTGACAAACTTACGGCACTGGCCAAGGACCGTGGCCTGCTAATTTACCCGAGACGCAGCCTGAATGGTCTGGAGGGGGATCATGTGCTGATTACGCCGCCGCTGACCGTCACCGCTGCTGACATTGACGACATAATAGCTTTGCTGGATGACAGTCTGGCTGCTTTCGAGCAGGCAGTCTGTTCATGAAAAAGAATCGCACCCTGGAAAATGCCATTGCCGTCATTCCCTCCGGAGCGGTAGTTATGGTCGGTGGCTTTGGCAATCCGGGCACGCCGTTCAGTCTGATCAACGAACTGGTGCGTCAGGGACAGACCGATCTGACGCTCATCAAGAACGATGCCAATGAACCCGGCCACGGTATGAGCCGGTTGATCGAGAATGGCCAGGTGCGAACGTTGATCACCACGCACATTGGCTTGAACAAAGGCGTGATTGATCTGATGAACCAGGGCGAACTCGAGGTTCAATTTCACCCCCAGGGCATACTGGCCGAAAAAATTCGCACCGCCGGCGCCGGCAGCTTTGGATTTCTTACCGACATCGGACTCGATTCCGAGATTACCCAGCCTGAAGATCTGCTCGACTGGCAAGGTCAGACCTACAAGGTCGAGATGGCGTTGCTGGCCGATTATGCGCTTATTCATGCTGCGCAGGCCGACTGGCTAGGCAATCTGGTGTATCAGGGCTCGGCGATCAACTTCAGCCCGTTGATGGCCATGGCCGCGAACCACGTTATTGTCGAGACGCCTGATCTCGGTGCACCGGGCCGATTCAAGCCAGAACAGGTGCATACGCCGGGTGCCTTTGTCGACAGCGTTGTACTGCTCGAAACACTCACTTCCGACTACGGTATTCTGGAGCATCATGTCCGCCGCTGAACGCATTTTAAGTCGGGCGGTGACTGAAATCACCCCTGGCAGTATTGTCAATCTGGGCATTGGTTTGCCTACGCAGGTTATCCATTATTTGCCAGACGACTTTGATGTTCAGATCCATTCTGAGAATGGCATTCTCGGTGCCTGGAAGCAGAGTGCTCCGGAGGAGATGGACCCCTTTCTCATTGATGCTGCTGGCGCCTACGTTTCCCTTCGGGAAGGCGCAAGCTTGTTCGACAGCGCAGTCTCTTTCGCCATAATTCGTCGCGCCCGCCTGGATTTAACCATGATTGGCGCTTTTGAAGTTGACGCCTACGGCAATCTGGCCAACTGGAAAATCCCGGGTAAATTTTCGCCTGGGATTGGCGGTGCCATGGAGCTGGCACAAAAGACGCGGCGCATCGTCGTGTTGACGACTCATACCGATAAACACGGTCGACCCAAAATCCTTAAAAATTGCCGGTTGCCGTTGACCGCTAAAGCCTGCGTAAACCGGATAGTGTCAGACCTGGCGGTAATGGACGTCACCCTAAAAGGCCTTATTGTGCGCGAAAAGCTGGTCGAGATCAGTGATGCTGATTTGCAGGCTCAAACCGAAGCGGAGCTTATTTTTGCCTCCAGGGAGGCAGAGTCATGACCCTGACAGAACGCGAAACAGCATTGCTTGCCAGCGCCGATGCGGTTTTTCCGGAGGCTCTGAGTTTCATTGAGGATATGGTTCAGACGTACGCCGTGCTGGGCCATGAGCAGGCTGTTCTGCACTGTGTCGAAAACCGGATGACCGGGCTTGGTTTACCGGTTACTCGTGTAGGTATGCACAAAGCACTGTTGAGTCAGCACGATCTTTATACGCCAGTAGCCTGGGATCATGACAATAAATATAACCTGGTATCGCAGTTAAACCCGGGTGCCGCAGGTAAAACGCTGGTTTTTAATGGCCACCTCGATGTGGTCCCTGCGGAGCCGTTCGACATGTGGACCCGCCCCCCCAATGAGCCATGGCAGCAAGACGGTTGGCTCTATGGGCGCGGCGCTGGCGATATGCAGGCCGGTGTAGCTGCGATTATGTACGCAGTGCACGCTATAAAACATGCCGGTTTTAACATTACTTCACCGCTTACCGTGCAAACCGTGGTTGAGGAAGAGTGTTCAGGTAATGGATCCCTGGCCTGTCAGCACCATGGCTTTGGTGGCGACTTTGTCCTCATTCCTGAACCGTTCGGTCCGACCCTGTATTCGGGCCAGATTGGCGTGCTTTGGTTCAAGATTGGCCTGCGCGGCAAGCCAGTCCATGTTCAGGCTGCCGGCACCGGCATCAATGCCATCGAGAAATTACAGCGACTGATTCCCTGGTTACATGACCTGGAAACAGAGCTCAATGAGCAGCACCGGCAAGGCCCTTACCGCGATATTGACCACCCGTTTAACCTCAGTATTGGCACTATATCGGGCGGTAACTGGCCATCCAGCGTACCGGCTTTTGCCGAAATGGAGGGCCGTATTGGTTTTCCGGTGGGCATGACGGCCAACGAGATTATGCAAAAAGTCAGTGATTGCATAGAGCAGGCGTGTCTTAAGGACCCGGCCTTTGCCGACGGACGCCCGACCGTTCGCTTTCACGGCTTTCGCTCCGAAGGGCACCTGGTCGACACGGGCAACCCGGGCATCGAACTGCTGTCTCAATGCCATCACAGCTTGACCGATGCTGACCCCGAACCTTACTGGTCTACCTGTACCACCGATCTGCGCGTCTTTCATTTCTACAACCGAACGGGGGGCACTTGCTACGGGCCGGTAGCGCAAAACATTCACGGCGTTGATGAGTGTGTCAACATTGAGTCCATCCGTCATGTGCTCAGAGCTTATGTGCTCTTTATTAGCCGCTGGTGTCAGTTGGAGTCGTTATGAAGTTTGTGTATCTGACGCATTATCGGCGAACCGCTTTCAGCCGGGCACACCCTAAAAAAGTTGGTATCGACGCGCTGGCAGATTGGCCAGCAGATCGACTGATGGCGCAGTTGATCGATCACAGCCTGCAGGCTTCTGGCGTTGCATTCGATCAGGTGGATGACCTGAGTTTAGGCTGCGCTCTGGCGGTGAAAGAACAATGGAGTTTTGGTGGGCGTTATCCGCTGATGCAAAGCCGGCTGGGTGATCAGGCCGCCACGCGAATGATCGATCAACAATGCGGCTCAAGTCTGGCGGCTCTGCGCTTTGGCATGATGACCATTGCTTGCGGCGCTAACGACATTGCTCTGGCCGGTGGTTATGAACATATGACGCGGGTACCCATGGGGCCAGCCCTGTTCAAAGACGGCACCCTGGGTGTACCGGCGTTGCCTGTACACAACGGCAAAACCTATGAGATGAGTGTGGCTCTGAATATGGGCCTGACGGCAGAGCGGCTGTCGCAGATATCCGGTATTAACCGGGAGCAGATGGATGCTTTTGCCTGCCGTTCGCACCAGCGAGCACACGAAGCGCAGCAACGGGGTTTCTTTATCGATGAAATACTGCCTATAAGCGTGGCCGATGGTGAGTCATTTGCACAAGATGCGTGCATCCGGCCAGGTACCGAGCCGCATGCACTTGCCCAGTTGTCACCGGCTTTTGCTGAAAACGGCGATATCACCGCCGGCAACAGTTCGCCACTAACCAGTGGTGCTTCACTCGCCATGCTGATGTCTGAAGCCGCTATTTTGGAGACCGGTGCAACGCCTCTGGCACGAGTGCTCGGCTGCGTTGATCGTGGTACTCAACCGGAGCTGATGGGCCAGGGTGTGGTGCCTGCTGTAAAGCGGCTCTTGAATCAACATCAGCTGAGTGTAGCTGATGTTGACCTTTGGGAAATCAATGAAGCTTTCAGTGTCGTGCCCCTTTATGCCCAACAAAAACTGGGTATTGCTGACAATCGATTAAACATTCATGGCGGTGCTCTGGCGATCGGACACCCTCTGGGTGCAACCGGTGTTCGTCTGGCCGGTACACTGGCACGGTCACTGCAGGTAGTGCACGGCCGTTACGGCATCGCCGCTGCTTGCATTGGCGGCGGTCAGGGCATTGCCATGTTGATTGAGCGCGTTTGACGAGCACAGCTTGAGCCTGTGTTTAAAGTCAAAAAACAAGGAGAAAACAGACAGGAGGTGACCATAGCAACAAGCAAAGTAGTCTAAACTAGAAGAAATCCGGATGGATTAAAACGATCAATCCTGGCTCAACAGGTACGGTCATTAACCAGTGTAAAGAGGTGTGATGCATCGACATGTGCATTGCTTTATAAAATAGTCTGAACAGGAATAATAATATGAAGGCATTTACTAAAAACTTCTCTAAATCTCTGGCTGCTGCCGCAGTAGTCGTAAGTGCAGTGGCCATGGTGACCATGCCAGCACAGGCGCGTGATCTCGATGAAATTCGTGATGGCGTATTTCAGGTGGTCAACTCCGGCGCGTATCCTCCGTTCAGTTTTGTCGATACCCAAGGCAATCTGGTTGGTTTTGATGTCGATATTGCCAAGGCTCTGGCTGAAAAGATGGACGTAGAGATTAGCGTGCAGTCATCCCCCTGGAACGGCATTATTGCCGCCATGGTCGGTGGCCGTTTTGATGCCTGCATCTGCAGCATGAGCAACACCGAAGAACGCCGCAAGGCGATTGACTTTTCCGATTCCTACTATAGCGCCGGTCTGTCAGTCTGGGTGCAAGGCAGCACCGATGATGTTAACAGCATCGACGATTTTGCTGGCAAGCGTGTCGGTTCCACCTTGGGTGAAACCGGTAACCAGTGGGCGGTGGAAACTGGTGACGGCAAGTGGCGTAACCAGACCTTCCAAGGCCTGCCTGACATGATGAATGGTCTGACTACAGGACGTATCGATATCATGATCGGTGATGACGTGCCCATACTTGTTGCCATGCAGGAAAACGGACCTGACATCAAGATGGTAGACGTCGGTGAATTACCACGCTGGCCTGCCGCTATTTCCATTCAAAAGAACCAGCCTGACCTGCTTGCGGCGATTAATGTTGCCCTGGCAGAAATCAAGGCTGATGGCACTTACCAGGACATCGTTGACAAGTGGATTGGCGAGGGCGCCAACATCCAGTAAAAGCTGGCAAGGGGTGAGCCGGTTGCAAACATTGCTTCGGGCATCACCCCTCGGGTCAACACTTCGAGTGTTGTATTACCGACAACAGCAAAAAAGGTAAGACCATGGATTTCAACCTGATGATCGAGGTCACGCCCCTGTTGCTTAAAGCGGCCTGGGTCACGATCGATATCTCTGCCCGTGCGATGTTCTTTGGATTCTTTGTCGCCTGTGGACTGGTGTACTTGCAGACCTTTCGCTTTGCACCCATCCGCTGGTTTGCCCGTGGCTATATCAGCGTAGTTCGCGGGACACCCTATTTTGTTCAATTGTTACTGGTCTTTTATGGTGGTCCCAGTCTTGGCATCAGGCTAGACCCCATCACCTGTGGTGTCGTCGTAGGCGCTTTCAATATTGGCGCTTATATGAGTGAAGCGATTCGTGGATCTATTGAGTCTGTGGATTCAGGCCAGACGGAAGCCGCCCGATCACTGGGGTTTGGCAAGGTACAAACGATGGTATCTATCGTTTTGCCGCAAGCAGCCGCACTGATGATTCGGTCTGTCGGAGTATTGGCCATTGTATTGGTGAAAAACTCCTCACTGGTTTCCATCATCTCCGTGGTTGAGTTGACTTATCAGGCTCAGCGTCTGATCGGATCGACCTACAAGCCCCTGGAAATTTTTGCCGTCAGTGCATTGATGTATATCGTCATTGTCTACGCGGTGATGGGCATCATCGAACTGGCTTATCGTCGCGCTACGCGCTACACAACGCAATAGGAGGACGCAGAGATGGAATTTGATTTCGGTCCGGTAATAACCTATTTCCCCACCTTGCTGCAAGGTCTTGGTGTGGGTTTTTTGGTGGCCGTCGTGGTTGCATTCATGTCTATTGTGGGTGGACTGGTAGTGGCGGTAATTTCCATTTATATCAATAAGTTTCTGAGCTGGCCATTGCGCTTCTTTATCTGGCTGTTCATGACGACACCATTGCTGCTGCAACTCTACTTTTTGTATTTTGGTCTGGGCGAGTGGATTCTGATTCCTGCCATCATGGTTGGCATTCTTGGGCTTGGGTTTCACTACATGGCTTACAATGCCGACATTTTCATTGCCACCATCAAATCGGTGTCTGGCGGTCAGTATGAAGCCTCACGGTCCCTCGGCTTTGGGCATGGTGCCACCATTCTCTACATCATTGTGCCACAGGCCTTTATTCGTTCGATCCCGCAACTGGGTAATAACATGATTCTGATGGTGAAAGATACGTCGGTCTTATCTGCCATTGGTGTGGCTGAGCTGGTGTATGCCTCCCAGTATGCGATCAGTGTATCGTTCCGGCCATTCGAGTTTTTCATCGTTATCGCCGTGCTGTATTACGTGATCAACATTTTTATGGAGCTGGGCCAGGCCTGGCTGGAGCGGAAGACGGCCTATCGCCGCTAACCCTTAACCCATTGCAGAATAGAAGGCGGGAGACCCCATGAGCACTGAACAAGAAACAGAAACTCCGATGGTCGAAATCCGTAATGTGTATAAACGGTTTGGCGATCTGGAAGTTTTAAAAGGCATCGACCTGACGGTCAATCGCGGAAAGATCATATCCATTATTGGTCCTTCCGGTTCTGGCAAGAGCACTCTGTTACGCTCAGTGAACCATCTCGAGGTGATTGACAAGGGTACAATTCTACTGGACGGCGTTCAGGTGAACCGGCCCGACATGAAAGGCCTGGCATTTGAACGGCACATCAACCACATCCGCCAGAACATGGGCATGGTGTTTCAACACTTCAATCTTTTTCCTCATCTGTCCACGATTGACAATGTCACCCTGGCACCACGCAAACTCAAAGGCATGGATAAAAAAATTGCCCGGGAATTAGGCATGGAATTGCTTAATCGGGTTGGCCTTGCTGAAAAAGCCGATGTCTTTCCCAACTGGTTGTCGGGCGGTCAAAAGCAACGCGTGGCCATTGCCCGGGCGCTGGCGATGGAGCCTAAAGTGATGCTTTTTGACGAGGCGACGTCAGCTCTGGATCCGGAGCTTGTGGAAGAAGTTAACCTGGTCATGCGTGGCCTGGCAGATGAGCATATGACCATGTTGATTGTGACCCACGAAATGGGTTTTGCGCGTGATGTGTCGGACTGGGCCATGTTTATGGACGGAGGAGTCGTCGTTGAAGAATGCACCCCGGAGAAGCTGTTCAGTAACCCGGATCAGGAGCGCACGCGCAACTTTCTACGCAAACACCTTGGCGACAATCACTAGGCGGTGAACTGTGAAATGTTTCTATCACGAGGCGCAACAGCTTCACGCGCCCAAGCACTTTTTTCTTCGCGGTCAACCCGCGCCTTCACCAGAGCAACCCGTTCGTTCAGAGCGCCTTAAAGTGGCGATTGATGCCACCAGTGCCAGTCTGGTTCTGCTGCCACCGCTTGGAGACAGTGCGGTTCTCCTCGACCGGCTGAAGCGTATTCATGCGCCTCGCTATCTCACCTTCCTGGAGAGCGCGGTGACGCGTTGGCGAGCGCTGCCTGGTTCAGCCGAGGTGGTTGCTCCCAATGTGCATCCCTGTGGGTACGGTCGTTTTTATCCACGCCACATCGTCGGCCAGGCAGGCTGGCACATGCATGATATGGCGTGCCCGCTGGATGAAGGCAGCTATACCGGTATTCTCGCCAGTGCAACAACGGCCCAGGCAGCAGCCGATGCCGTGTTGCAAGGCGAGGCTTCGAGCTATGCTTTGTGTCGACCGCCGGGCCATCATGCCGGGCCGGAACGGGCAGGCGGTTTTTGCTTCCTGAACAACACGGCTCTGGCAGCAACTGTCTTGCGTGAACGCTACGAGCGCGTAGCCATTGTTGATGTCGATCTGCATCACGGCAACGGAACCCAGGATATTTTTTGGCAACGAAACGACGTCTGGACCGGATCCGTGCACGTCGACCCTGCAGATTTCTACCCTTTTTACTGGGGTGCGGCCGATGAAGTGGGAGAAGGCGATGGCAAAGGGTATAACCGAAATGTGCCGCTGCCTCTTGGGGCCAATGGCATAGATTTTTTACAAGCGTTGTCGCGCCTGTTGTCAGCCCTTGCCGAGTTTCAGCCGCAGGCCATCGTCATCGCACTCGGGCTCGATGCCCATAAAGATGACCCGCTGGCCGGAATGGCACTGGAAACCGAAGATTTTTACCGCATTGGTCAGCGCCTTGCCCAGGTCAAAGGCCCAAAAGTGATCGTTCAGGAAGGCGGCTATCCAACCGACAGTCTGGGTGATAATCTCGCCGCCTTTATACAGGGCTTCCAGCGTGGTTAGTGGCCCGGACTTCCCGTTTTTATCAACTAACAAAGAGTGTATTTTATGAGTGATCGTTACATCGATAGCAACCACCGCATGAGCCAGGTCGTCGTGCACGGCAACACCGCCTACCTGGCAGGCCAGGTAGCTGCTGACGCTACTGTCGGAATGCGCGGACAGACCGAGCAGATTCTGCAAGGCATCGATCAACTGCTGGCCAAAGCCGGTACTGATAAATCCCATATCCTGTCTGCGACTATCTGGATAACGGACATGGCCGAGTTCCAGGAAATGAACACCGCCTGGGATGCCTGGGTTATACCAGGACGTATGCCGGCTCGTGCCTGTGTCACTGGCAACCTGGCCAAACCGGAATGGAAAGTGGAAGTCATGTTGATTGCCGCCATTCCCGCCTGATTCAGCGGCTCTGCTTGCCGGTTGTAAAGCAGGTCTTGTGTGCAGGTTTCATAGTTGGAACCTGGCCGAGTCCGGTTTACACCATCGACAGCGCAGTGCCGTAAGTTAATTGTTCACAGACTGCCTCAATGAAAGTGTAGTTTGATGATAGCTCCGTGCTCCGGGGCTTTATAAGGGCCGCATTGACCTATAAAGACAAGGGGGTATGGCACCCACTGCAGAATACGCACTGACTTTGCAATAGCTTTATATCATAAAGATATATTGATCCAATAAATTCGTATTTATGGTTTTAAAGACTGTGACGTTACACTCTCCCTATAATCAATTCCTGTCCCTCTGGAGAGACCATGTTATTACGTACTGTATTTGCATCCACCGCGCTGTCGCTTGCCTCTGGCCTGACGCTGGCGTCAACGCCGCTGGTCAGTGCTGACTGGCTTGGCAACGAGTTGTCCAACCAATCAGTAACGGTGCTTGATATCCGTTCTTCAGAAGCCTTTGCCGAGGCGCATGTGCCCGGATCTGTGTTTCAAACCTACGGTGACTGGCGTGCCGAACGTGAAGGCGTGACCGGGAATTTGCCGGAATTGACCGTGCTTGCCGAGATGATCGGTAAGCTGGGCATTGATAACGATCAGCATGTAGTTATCGTTCCGCCGGGTGAAAATTCGTCCGATTTTGGCAGTGCGGCCCGTGTTTACTGGACATTCAAGGTGCTCGGCCACGATAGCGTCAGCATTCTGAACGGTGGTTATAAAGGCTGGGTACAGCAGGGTTTTGAGGTGTCCAGTGCGCCGCTCAGCCCGGCACCCGCTCAGTTTGCGGTCGATTTTCAACCTCAATATCTGGCGACTACAGACGATGTTGAGGCGAATCTGAATAATGGCGATGTGCAGTTTGTAGATGCGCGGCCCACTGATTTTTACACAGGGCAAACCAAGGCTGGGCCTGCCCGGGTTGCTGGTACTCTACCGGGGTCTGTCAATCTGAATCAGGCGACGCTGGTTGATACCAGTGATGGTGTTGCCTACTTCCTGACTCGGGAACGCATTCGACTATTGGCCGAAGAGGCCACTTTGAAGCTGGACGCTGACCGTACCGTAACGTTCTGCAATACCGGACACTGGGCTGCGACAGACTGGTTCGCACTGTCTGAAATTGCTGGCTTGCCGAATGTTGCCATGTACGATGGTTCCATGACCGCCTGGACGCAGGATCCTGATCGGCCCGTCCAGACCGAGCGCCGTGGTCTGGGAAAACTGCTCGGTATTTTTGGAAGCTGATTCGTATGGTCGTTTCTGTGACCACTAACGGCAGTGCCTGAGGGCGCTGTTTTGCGTATGTATCCCGAGACTATTTTTTCAGCTAAGGGCGTTGCAGTATGACTGTATCCAATGCACAGGCGACACCAGAGGCGGCAAGCAAGTTCCCCAAAGTGGACCGCTTTATCATCAGCATCTCTCTGGCCGGCATGGCGTTGCTTGCCAGCCTCATCTGGCTGGAAACAGCGCCGTTTCTGGTGGGGCTGTTCTTTGTCGGTGCGATGCTCGGCATTGCCCTGTATCACGGGGCTTTTGGTTTCACCGCAGGGTGGCGAAACTGGGTTGTCAGTGGTAACGGAACCGGGCTTCGTGCCCAGCTATTTTTGCTGGGACTGGCCTGTTTGCTGATTGTGCCGGTTGTGACCGGTGGCATAGAAGGCACGGCAGGCACTATTGCGCCGGTCGGTGTGTCTCTGGTTGTCGGTTCGTTTATGTTCGGTTTTGGCATGCAATTGGGCGGTGGTTGCGGGTCGGGCACCTTGTTCACCGTGGGTGCCGGCAACTTGCGCATGGTGCTGACGCTGGCATTCTTTATTATCGGGTCTGTTGTCGGCACTGTGCACCTTCCGTTCTGGCTGGACGCGCCGGGCACTGACCCGATTCAGCTGGCATCCAGCCTGGGACCCTGGGGTGCAATAGCCCTGCAGTGGGCCGTGCTTGCTGCACTGTGGTGGTTAGTGGGCCGTCGTGAAAAACGGATGACTGGCAAAACCAGTCACGGTTTGCTGGAGCGGGATCGCTCGGTGTCTGTCATGCGTACACTGCTGACTGGCCGCTGGCCGTTTCTTTGGGCTGCGGTGGTGTTGGCGGTCGGTAACTTGCTGACGGTTATCCTCAGTGGCACGCCTTGGGGTGTGACGTTTGCTTTTGCACTGTGGGGTGCCAAAATTGCCCAATTTATCGGGATTGACATGACTCAGGTTGAGTTCTGGACTTGGGATTATGGTGCGCTGGCGCTGCGTGATTCCTTGCTGGTTAACGTGCCTTCGGTGATGAATTTTGGCCTGTTGTTGGGTGCCATGCTCGCAGCAGGTCTGGCCAACAAGTACAACGCGGGCAGCCAGAACCCGTTGGTGCTGCGGTCGGTGCTGGCTGCTGTGATTGGTGGCTCGTTAATGGGGTACGGCGCCCGGCTGGGCTTTGGCTGTAACATCGGTGCCATGTTTTCTGGCATAGCATCGGCCAGTGTACACGGCTGGATCTGGTTTGCTTCTGCCTTTGTCGGTTCGTTGCTGGGGATCAGGGCGCGGCCCTTTTTTGGTCTGGGCAACTGATCCGTTTTTTGAGAAAGGCAGTCATCAATTTTGCCGGAACAGCCGAATTGTCGGACCACCTGTTGCGGTAGCAGGCAGATAGAATTCGATAGATTTTAACCGCCTGCCAAGGAGCCAATAAATGGAACGCATGTATAAACGCTGGCGTGTTGTGGTGGTTATGACCGGTATTCTGGTTGTTGTTATGGCGGATCACCTTCGTAGCCCGACGTTTGCCTTTAACATGGGACAGGGCGGGCAAACCACTCTGATGCAGCGGGATCTGGGTGCCTGTGCACCCTGCGGCGCACCGTGCCCCTCTGAGCGGCGTTAGAAGGCTGCTGCAGACACAATTGAAGTGGCTTGTGACCGGCCTGATGCTCGTCGGTTTTCACGAAAGCCAGAGCAACCTGCTAGTGTTCTGGCGTGTCATTAAAAAAAGATCTCCTAAGGCTGTCTCTTCCTGGGGTGAGTGTTTACTATCTCGCTCTCATCGATAGGAGGCTGTATGCAAAACTGGGTGTTTTTAGGTATCGCCATTTTCGCGGAGGTAGTGGCTACCTCGGCTCTTAAATCCAGTGACTCGTTTTCAAGGTTGTGGCCCTCGTTTATCGTCGTCTCAGGCTATTTGCTGTCGTTTTATTTTTTGTCACTGACGTTAAGAACCATTCCCGTCGGAATTGCCTATGCCATTTGGGCGGGCCTGGGTATTGTATTGATCGCACTGTCCTCCTGGCTGTTGTATGGCCAGAAACTGGACTTTCCAGCGGTGCTGGGCATGGGGTTTATCATTGCAGGCGTGGCGATTATCAACCTGTTTTCCAAAGCCGGTGGGCATTGATTTGTGTCGGCTCATGTTTCGACGTTTGCAAACGACTAGCGGCGGATACCGGTGTGATCCATAGCCACCAGGGAAGCCCTTATTTTGAGTGCTAATGTCGAAAATAACGATGACAGGGGTGGGATATTGAGTATTAAAACGATTGGCTTGCTAGGTGGCATGAGTTGGGAGTCGACCCAGACGTATTACCGTTTGCTGAATGAGAACGTCAAGTCGGCACTGGGAGGGCTGCATTCAGCCAGGGTGATCCTGTACAGCGTAGACTTTGCCGAAATCGAAACCTTACAGCATCAGGGTAACTGGGAAGAGACCGCCCGGATACTGACTGCTGCTGCCTGTGCCGTTGAGGCAGCAGGCGCGGATGTTTTGCTGATTGGCACCAACACCATGCACAAAGTAGCGCCTCAGATTGAGGCGGCAATCGCCATTCCTCTGCTGCATATAGCTGACGCCACCGCCCGGGTTTTGTTAAACGACCAGGTCCACAGGGTGGGGCTACTCGGCACTCGATTTACCATGGAGCAAGCGTTTTATCGTGAACGACTCGAGGCGCTTGGCATCGATGTGTTGATTCCCGATGACGCCCAGCGAGAGATCGTACACCGAGTAATCTACGAAGAGCTTTGCCAGGGTGTTATCAGTGCAGCGTCCAAAGAGCAGTATCTGGCGGTTGTGGAGGATCTGTCGCGTCGTGGGGCCCAGGGCGTGATCATGGGTTGTACCGAAATCGGCTTGTTGATCCAACAGACTGATACGGCGATACCTTTGTACGACACCACCCATATACACGCCGCTCAGGCCGTCGACTTTGCGCTTGCCTAAACTGGATCGGCCGACAGCGTGACCTGATCCCGGCCGTTGTGTTTGGACTGGTACAGCGCTTTGTCAGCATCGTTCAATACGGCCGAAAGGCTATCATTGTCGGTAACGGTTGTGGTTGCCACACCGATGCTCAGGGTGACATAACCGGTGTCACTGGTTGGGTGGTCAATGGCCCGGCTGCGAATGTTTCTGAGGATGCGCTGGGCAATCTGCTCGGCGGTATCCTGGTTTACACCGACCATCAGAATCAGAAATTCTTCGCCCCCGATACGCAGCGGGTAAGCTTCCTCAGAGCGCAAACTGCTGCGAATGATGTCTGCAATGGATTGCAGGCATACATCTCCTTGCTGGTGGCCCAGACTGTCGTTGTAGGGCTTGAACCAGTCGATATCGATCATCAGGGCCGACAGTAACCGGTTTTGTCCATTCAACGTAAGCAGCTGGCTCAACCGGTCCAGAGCCCGCCTGTTGCCCATGCCGGTCAGGGCGTCAGTCTCTGCCTCGACCAGGGCCTGTTGATAGTCTTGCTGCAGGACGGTTGTGCTGTGCTTGGCCCCGGTAATGTCGACTCCGATAGCAAGAAGGCCCACCCCGGGAATCACGGTTTCCGACATCAGAATCCAGCGACTATCAACGGTATCGACTTCAAATTGCCGGTACAAGACACTGCCTCGGCGTTGATGGGCCTTTGCCAGCCATTCTTCTACATTTGCCGTCTCAACCAGCACACCCTGATTCAACCGGTAGTTGTTCCGAATAACATCGTCCCAGTGGGGGTAGGTGCCGGGTTGTTGATGTGTTAGTTCGTAGTACGCAGGATTGGCATAAACCATCATATCCTCTTCATCAAACAGAGAAATGTACGCACCGCTGACTTCAAACAATTGCGTCAAGGCGGGTATAAGGGACGTTAGCTGCGTTGAATCATTGCCAGGCTTCATGAATGACTGCTTAACCTCTTAAAATACTATGATTAGGTTACGTCGGTTATGTACGGTGGCCAATGTATTATAGACACCCATTCAGGGTCTGGCTAATCCTGATTAGGTGGCCTTTTTACTCAATAGTGATTTATATTAGAAAAATATAATTAATATGTAGGTTAGGGTCTATTTGCAAACTGGTTCGCTTTTTAAGTGTGTTTGGATGGCTCGCAGGGCCGGTTTGGACTATTCTGATGGTTGATTATTTGTAGGAGTGCGCGCGTGCGAGGCTTTTTGAAAGCAGGGCTGGTTTGGTTGGTTTTGGTAGGGGCTTTTGGTTTGGCCTCAGGTGAGGATATTCAGCCTAAGATCATTGGGGGGGATTTTGCTGGCCTGCTGGAAAGTAAAGTTTTCGCGGCACTCATGCGTAAATCAACAATTGATAGTACGGGTCAAGATATTTGGGTTGTGGCCTGTGGTGCCAGCTATATTGGCGATGGGTTGGTACTGACTGCCGCACATTGCATAAATGGTGGAGAATACAAGGTTTTGCTGGGC
>Ga0307934_1000988_pt1 | contig 18974 bp, 17 predicted proteins | sample OrgLakmetageno90_FD_201838 | JGI IMG/M metagenome (GOLD analysis project Ga0307934, IMG submission 201838) | Saline water microbial communities from Organic Lake, Antarctica - #90 | ecosystem: Environmental > Aquatic > Non-marine Saline and Alkaline > Saline | place: Antarctica: Organic Lake... | reverse complement strand
CAGAATCATTCAATTCCAAAATAAAGCTCTTCAGAGCTAATTTAAGAGGAGTTGTTGATGTTAAATTTTTCCTCTTTAGATTAGAGAAACTTTTTGCTTAGTCCCCATAAAATGAACGTGACCCGAAGATTCACTTGATCAATCTGGTTATTCTGTAAGTATGAATGCAGCTGGAGACCGAATAGCGATTGGAGCGAACGAAAATGATGGAAATGGAAGTAATGCAGGTCATGTACGAATGTTTCAATGGGATGGAATTTCTTGGGTTCAAATGGGTGCAGATATAGACGGAGAAGCAATCGGTGACGGTTCTGGCAGATCTGTAAATGTGAATGGACTCGGAGATCGGTTAGTGGTTGGAGCTATCTTTAATAATGGAAATGGAACCGGGTCAGGGCATGCAAGAGTTTACCAAAATAATTTATCTACAAATATTAGTGAAGTTGAAAACGAGAGTTCGGTTTCAATTTACCCCAACCCGGCAAATGAGAGTCTAACTCTAGAGACTCATCGTTCCGTTGGCGAAATAGCTCAAATCACAGCTATAACAGGAGCGTTACTTTTTGAATTCAAAGTCACAAAAGCACAAGAAAAAATAGATGTGAGTGGTTTTCAAAATGGGATTTACTTTTTGAAAATAGGAGAAGTAACAAGAAAAGTGATTGTTGCGCATTAGAAACTCTTCATTACCGTTTTGCATTTTGATCGTTTTCCTCTTTCTTTTGTTAAGGATGTCTTAACAATCTGCCTAATTGGTTGTAAATCTTCAACACCTCGAAAACCATCGTTAAATTTGTGAAAATCAATAGGAAATAAAACCTATAAAACAGATCACATTAATTCAGGACACATTCATGCCTAAAAATAAAAACGCTAAGCCTAATTCTTTGCAAGAAAAGGTTTTAAGTGTATTTCGTGCCAATCCAACATTGGCGATGAATTACAAACAAGTATCTAGACAACTTAAAATAACCCAAACCTCGAAAAAGAAAATCATTGCAAAGGTGCTGTTCGAATTAGAGGCAAACGAAGCTTTAATAGAGGAAAAGCCCGGCAAATTTAAATTGGTGAACCACGAATCCAATCTCGATAAGCTGGTTGGTAAAGTAGACATGACCACCAGCGGTTCTGCTTATGTTGAGGTAGAAGGTTTGCCAAACGATATTTACATTGGAGAAAAAGACTTAGGAGTTGCATTGCATGGTGATGTGGTGGAGGTTGCTGTTTTACGCGTGAAGAAGAATGGAAAGCCTATTGGTAAAGTGGTGGAAGTAATAGAAAGATCCCAAACTGAATTTGTAGGAACCTTACAAAAATCTTCAAAATTTGCTTTTTTAATCCCCGATAGTAAACGAATGGCAGTGGATTTATTTATTCCTTTGGACAAGCTGAATGGAGCGAAAGATGGTGAAAAAGTAATTGCAAAAATGACACATTGGCCAAGCGATACCGACAGTCCTTTTGGGGAAATAATTCAAGTTTTGGGAAAACCCGGAGAGAATGAAACCGAAATGCACTCTATTTTAGCGGAATATGGTTTACCAATTAAGTTTCCAGATGGAATAGAGGCGGCAGCAGAAAACCTGGATGTTAGCATTAAAGAATCAGAAATAAAAAAACGAAAAGACCTAAGAAAAGTAACCACGTTTACCATTGACCCTTCCGATGCAAAGGATTTTGACGATGCCCTTTCCTTGCAAAAATTACCTAATGGCAATTGGGAAATTGGAGTGCACATTGCCGATGTAAGTCACTACTTGAAAGAAGGTAGCGCTTTAGACAAAGAAGCTTATGAACGAGCAACTTCGGTTTATTTAGTAGATCGAGTGGTGCCCATGTTGCCAGAGGTTCTTTCTAATTTTGCTTGCTCCTTGCGACCAAATGAAGACAAATATTGCTTTTCAGCCATATTCGAAATGAGTGAGGACACAAAAATTCATAAGCAATGGTTTGGTAGAACGGTAATTCATTCCGATAGACGATTCGCCTATGAGGAAGCGCAAGAAGTAATTGAAACTGGAGAGGGGGGTTATAAAGAAGAAATATTGACTTTAGATCGACTAGCAAAGCAATTGCGAAAAGATCGCTTTAAAAAAGGATCCATCAATTTTAACACGCTAGAGGTTAAGTTTAAATTAGATGAGAAAGGAGAACCGTTGGGGGTGTTTTTAAAAGAACAGAAAGATTCCAATAAGTTAATTGAAGAGTTCATGCTTTTAGCCAATAAAAAAGTGGCTGAGTTTATTGGAGCTAGAGCAGAAGAAACCCAAGTGCAGCGAGTTGGTGGAATGAAAGATCCAAAACCATTTGTGTATCGAATCCACGATAGCCCGGACCCAGAAAAATTGCAAACGTTTAGTGAGTTTATAAAAAAATTCGGTTATCGAATTGACACCACTTCGCCACGAGGAATTTCAGATACATTAAATCGCTTGATGACAGACGTTCAAGGAAAATCGGAAGAAGCGCTGATTTCTCAATTGGCCATTAGAACCATGGCAAAGGCGGTTTATTCTACCGAAAATGTTGGGCATTATGGTTTAGGGTTTAAATTCTATTCTCACTTTACCTCTCCTATTCGACGCTACCCAGATGTAATGGTGCACAGATTGTTGCAATATTATTTGGATGGTGGAAAAGCGGTTGATTCGGTTGCCTTAGAAGAGAAATGCAAGCATTCTTCCGATCGAGAGAAGTTAGCGACAGAAGCAGAACGAGCAAGCATCAAGTTTATGCAGGTTAAGTTTATGCAAGATAAAGAAGGCGAAGTGTTTGGCGGAGTTGTTTCCGGAGTAAGCGAATGGGGAATTTTCGTAGAATTGGAGGGTAATAAATGTGAAGGTATGGTTCGACTGCGCAGCATGAAGGACGACTTTTACAACTTCAACGCAGACAATTACGCAGTAGAGGGAAAGCGCAGCGGCAGAATATTTAGAATTGGCGATGAGGTAACCGTGAAAGTTTTGAAGGCAGACCTTTCTAAAAAGCAATTGGACTTTGAGTTGTTGAATGACTTTTAATTAGGGCCTTTAAATTGTTTTAGCCCCAAAAGGTAAAATTCATTTTGTTTAATTATTGTCTGTTCGGGTTTAAAACTATCCACTAGAGTAGGCTACTTTTAATATCTTATTCAAAGCAGATTTGGAACTTTTCCTTTGATACCTTTGTTCCCCTAAAAACAAATGAAGCAGTGGCAAATTTATTCAAGAACAAAGCAGATCAAGAAGTAAAAATCGGAAAGCCAGACTGGTTAAAAACGAAAATTTCTTCAGGAAAGGAATATCGAGAAACAAAGCAGGTGGTTAAAGATCACAAACTGAATACCATTTGTGAATCAGGTAAATGCCCCAACCAAGCGGAATGCTGGAGTGCAGGTACGGCAACTTTCATGATTCTAGGTAACACCTGCACTCGGTCTTGCCAGTTTTGTAACGTAGATACAGGAAAACCGGAAGCTGTGGACCCGTTTGAGGCCCTGCGAGTTGCCAAGTCTATTAAACTAATGAACCTCAAGCATGCCGTTATTACCTCTGTTGACCGAGATGACCTGAAAGATGGTGGAGCTGATGCTTGGAAAAGAACCGTGGAATTAATTAGACAACACAACCCAGGAATTACTATTGAAACCCTTATTCCAGATTTTAAAGGGGAGTGGGAAAATTTGAAACCAATCATTGACATTGCACCTGAAATCGTTTCGCACAACATGGAAACGGTTCGTAGAATTACTGCAAAAGTGAGAATTCAAGCAAAATACGATAGGAGTTTAGAAGTGTTAAAGCGCTTAAAAGACGGGGGAATCGAAAAAACTAAATCTGGTATAATGGTAGGTTTGGGCGAATTCAAAGAAGAAGTATTGGCTACCATGGATGACTTGAGAAGCGTTGGCGTAAGTATAATGACCATCGGGCAATACATGCAGCCTTCGAAAAAGCACTTACCTATTTCCGAATTTGTTCATCCAGATGTGTTTGCTTTTTACAAAGAAGAAGGAATGAAAAAAGGATTTACTCATGTTGAAAGTGGACCGTTAGTGCGGTCTTCTTATCATGCGGAGAAGCATCTTTAAGGATTTTCTCTTTTGTACTGATTATATTTTTTCACGAACTTGGGCAATTGCTCTATGGCATCTTTAGGCTTCATTGAGCTAACGGTCTTATATAGTTCACTATAATCTGCAATTAGTGGTAAGAATATGTCTTGAAGAGTTTTTTTACTCCTTATGCACGAGTAATAGCTTGAGTCCTTTTCTTTAATTAAATATTCTTCAAGTAATCTTGAATAGTATGTTGTCCCGCCCCCGGCACCCATCGTTTTACTTCCCGATTGCTGGGCTGTCCGTTTGTGAAGGTATAAATGAATGGCTCCTGTATCTAAAACTTTTGCAAAGTCTGATTTGTACTTAATCAGCGGAGTTACAAGAAAGTTGGTAACTAATGCGAAACTATCGGGACCAATGACGAAACTAGACATGTCTCTTTTGTCTAGCTTCTCAACTTTATTATCTTCAACGAAGAACTTAATTTTAGTGCCAATTCCTGCGGGCTTGGTATATTTGATTTCAATCGACCCGTTGTGTTTTGTTCCTTCTAAATCCCAATAATAACCTTCGAAACGCGGCACTTCTTTTTTTTCTAATAGCTGAGCATGACACAAAATAGGAAAAGACAATAAGAGGCTGAGAATTATTTTCATTTAGCTAAAGTGCTTTTCGAATTGAGCTATTAATTTATTTTGCACTTCACGAAAGTCTATTTTTTTACCCAATTCCTTTTCTAAGGAAGTAACCGATTTGTCGTCTAATCCACAAGGAACAATGTGGTCAAAGTAACTCAAGTCTGTATTGATGTTAAATGCTAATCCGTGCATACTCACTCCACGACTCACCTTTAATCCAACAGCACAAATTTTTCGGGCTTTATCATTACTCGCATCCATCCAAACACCACTCGCGTCCTCAATTCGTTCTCCTGTTAATCCATATTCTGAGATACAATCTATGACGCATTGCTCTAGTTTGGCCACAAATTCACGAATACTAATGTTATAATTTGCAGTATCGAAAATTGGATAAGCTACGAGTTGTCCTGGGCCATGGAAAGTGATATCTCCACCTCGTTTCGTTTGATAGAATTCTGCACCTGTCTCTTCTACAGGAACTTTAAGATTACCACTATCTCCAGATTTTCCTAAAGTGTAAACAGGAGTGTGCTGCAACAGAATCAATGTATTAACTGTTTTTTCTCCTTTTGCTTTTTTTTCGAGTTGAGCGTTAAAGAAATTCTCTTGAAACATTAGAGCATCAAGATAGTCGGTTGGTTCGAGAGTAATTAAGGTATAACTCATTTTGTAAATTTAAACATAAAGGTCTTACATTTAAACTTCTGTGTACTTTCGTTTCAGATAAGATTCTACTTGTAAAAAATGAAAAAGAAAAAGGTTTATGTGGTGTGGAAGGGTAAAAAGAATGGAGTCTTTACCTCGTGGGATGAATGTAAAAAAAGTATTGATGGCTTTAAAGGTGCGGAATACAAATCCTTTCCCGACTTAAATTTAGCAACCAAAGCTGCGCAAGAAACTTACGCTAAACACAAAGGAGTAGCACAACCTAAGGTTGCCATTTCTGCAGAGAAGCGAGCGTTAATTGGTAACCCTAATTTGAATACCATAGCGGTTGATGCTGCTTGCAGTGGAAACCCTGGGCTTATGGAATACCAAGGGGTAGATACAAAAACTAAAAAAGTAATTTTTAAAAAGGGACCTTATAAAAACTCCACCAACAATATTGGTGAGTTCTTAGCTTTAGTTCATGCTCTTGCCTTACTTAAAAAGAACGATAACGCTAGCCCAATTTATTCGGACAGCAAAATTGCAATTGGCTGGGTAAAGCGAAAGCGTGTAAATACAAAACTGGTAAGAAACGCGGCAAACGAGGACTCTTTTGAGTTAATCGATCGAGCATTAAAATGGTTGCATACGAACGACTACCAGAATAAAATCCTAAAATGGGAGACCAAAGTGTGGGGTGAAATACCCGCAGACTTTGGAAGAAAATAGAGCTTACTCTAAAGCTCCTTCGATCATCTTTTTTAAGTTTCCATTGGTCTCAACCTCTTTAAGCTCTTTTAGGGCATCGGTAACTTTCTCATTCATTGCTTTTGTTTCTGTCAGGGTGTTGTTTATTTTCTCCTTAGCAGCGCTATCTTCTGTTTTTGCTATGTCTGCATTTAATTGTTCTATTGCGCTAGCGTTTTTAGTTTTCATTTTAATCAATGAGTTTAAACCTGCCATCCGCACAAACCAAATGCCTGTTCCTTTGCTATTTCCCACTAAGGTTGGAAGTGCTTTCTCAACTACTGCAAATTCTTGTTTATCTAGAAAGTCTCCGTAACTATTCATTAAGCCATATTTTCCAAAACCACTTGCATTTTTGATGGCTTCTTCAAAAAATGCTTGCCTTTGTGGGCTACCATCTTCGGCATAAATGTTGGCAACGGTAGAAAGTATTGCTGCATTCTCCTCTTTCTCTAACCGCTCTGCCAATAAAAGACCTTGCTTCGCATCCTTATTATAAACAGCATCTAAGGTAGCTGAAACAACATAGTAAGATAAGTCCTCGGTTCTTTCGTTCAAGTATTCCATTTCTACTTCTTCTATAAAGTATTTTGAAATGGCCGCTATTGCCGCAGCTCTATTGACTGACTTATCATCTGCCTTTGCAATTTTCTTTAGCGTTTCTAATGTTTTGGCTGGTCTCTCTTTTGCTAATTTTTTTGCCGCTTGTATAGCAGTTTTTCGAACGTTCCAAAAATCGTCCTGCATTGCTTTTTCGATTAAATCTAAAGAAGCGGAATCCTTCTGATTTTTAATCAACTTTATCGCTTCTTTTTTGTCTAAAAAGTGATTTGCATTATTGTACAAGGCAATTGCTTCTTCTCTTTCATAATTTTGGTCTATATCACCTAGCAACACCTTATCTACATCAAAGTTGACTAAAAGTGGAGCTTCACTTATTTCAAATTCAACTACTTCCGTTCTATTGGTTATTCTAATTTCCTTTTCTCGAACCAAGCCATTCGCTTGCAAAACATAAAGTGTTGTAGGAATTTCAAAGACCTCAGGAACATCCGGACCGTCTTGAGTTTGTTTAATGGTAACTGTTAATTTACCCTCAGCAAAACTTTTTTCAACCTCAATTATTGGGTGTCCGGCACTCAAAAACCATTGGTTAAAAAACCAGTTTAAATCTTGCCCAGTTACTTCCTCAAATGCCAATCTTAAATTGTGTATTTCAACCGTCTGAAATTCATTATCCTTTAGGTAGAGGTTTAGTCCGGCAAAAAAAGCATCGTCACCAATGTAGTTTCGAAGCATGTGTAAAACTCTTCCTCCCTTTTGGTAAGAATGAGAGTCAAACATTTCCATTTCGTTGCCATAGTTGAATCGAATCAATGTTTCTTTGTTGACTCTAGATTGACTCAAATAAACATTTAAATCTCCATCAATGTGTAAGTCTGCTTGGTCTTTTCCATATTTGTGCTCGTTCCATAAATACTCCCCATAGGTTGCAAATGATTCATTTAAAGGTAGATTTGACCAAGATTCGCAGGTAACTAAATCTCCAAACCAATGGTGAAACATTTCGTGAGCAACAATATCTTCTCCTGCATTGTCAATCAAAAAGCGTTTGTTGCCTTGAATAAAATCACCAAAAATAACAGCTCCAGTATTTTCCATAGCGCCAGAAACGTAATCTCTAACGACTACTTGATGGTACTTGTCCCATGGGTAATCGTAGCCTAATTTAGTAGAGAAAAACTCCAGCATTTCAACGGTGTTTGGGTAAATCTCTTTGGCAACGTCGGCATATTTTTTCTCTACGTAATAATGAACAGGCTTGCCTCTCCACTCTTCTTTTGCAATAGCAAACTCCCCAACAGCCATCATAAAAAGGTAAGGAGCATGTGGTAGTTTTTGCTTCCAGTAATCTGTTCTTGTACCGTCTTGATTTTCCGTTTGAAACATTAACTCTCCGTTAGAAAGAGTAGCGTAATTGGAGTCTACAGTGATGTAAATTTCTTGAGTTGTTTTTTCATTTGGCGAGTCGATGGTAGGAAACCAGCACGAGCTAGACTCTGTTTCGCCCTGTGTCCAAATTTGCTTTGGCTTGTTTTCAATGGCTCCGTCGTTGTTTATAAAGTACAACCCTTTGTCGCTAGTAATGGCAGAACTCCCGCCTGATTCCAGCTTATTTGGCATGGCAGTGTAATCAATGAATATTTTATAGGTGTCTGATTTTGTATAGGTTTTACCAAGGCCAATTTTTAAAAAAGCATCGTCATACAAATAGTTTAATGGAGACCTTTTACCAATCTGATCTACCATTGCAACTTCATGAATTTGAAACCCTTTTGCATCTAATATTAAACTATCCGTAGCATAAAAATGTGGTTTGACCGTCAAGTTTGCTCTTCCATATAAGTAGGCGCTATCCCAATTAAAACTAACCTCTAATTTGGTGTGCAATACGTCACTCACTCTAGTCTCTGAAGCTCTGTAAATTTCTCTTGGGCTATTCGCTTCGATGTTAACGGTATCAAGAGTAATGAACTCGGTAGCTACTGCGGTCGGCTCGGTGGTTTTACAAGCTTGGAAAATGCTTACTAAAGCGATGATTGTTAATGGAATAATTATTTTTCTCATGATATCTAAATTTGCGCTGCAAAAGTGCATTTTTAACTTAAGATTAACAAGTTGAATATGACGAAGGGTAATTGCATAAAATGTATCTTTGTGGCATTATGAGTGAATTGAAGGTAGAAATTGAGAATGGAAATAATTTTTCCATAGAGCAATTAACAGAAAGTACTGCGGAACTGAATGGAGTGTCCATAAACTGGGACCAGATTGAAGTTAAACCTGGAAAGTTTCACATTATAAAGGATAAAAAATCCTATTCAGTGGAAGTTATTGGAGCAGACTTGGCGACAAAGACCTTCGAATTGAAAGTCAACAACAACATTTATAAAACGAAAGTAGAAGACCGCTTCGATTTGCTATTACAGCAATTGGGAATGGACAACCTTGTTAGTAATGTGGCAAAAGAGCTAAAGGCGCCTATGCCAGGATTAGTTCTTAAAATTGAAGTGAAAGTAGGACAAACCGTGAAAGAAGGAGAAGCTTTAGTCGTTTTAGAAGCGATGAAAATGGAGAATGTATTGAAGTCTCCGGCAGATGTTGTTATTAAATCTATTGGCGTAACCGAAGGTAATGCCGTGGAAAAAAATGAATTATTAATTGAATTTGAATCTTAAAAAACAACAAACATGAAAAAAGTAAATATTATAGCAATAGCCTTAGGTGTATTTTTAGCTTCTTGTGGAGACACAGCAAAAAAGTCGGAAGAAAAAGAAATGTCTCACGATGAAATGCATGAGGCTGGAGTGGATCATGATGATCACAGCGATCACGATGCTATGGCAGAAGAGGCTGAAGAATCAGAATTACTAGCTATTCCGGAAGGGGCGAAGGTATTTTTTGCCAACCTAAAAGATGGGCAAACGATTACTTCACCAGTGAAAATTGAATTCGGTGTGGAAGGAATGGAAGTACAGCCAGCAGGAGAGTTAAACGAAGGAAAAGGGCATCATCATATTATTATTAATGGTGGACCACTTGACAGAGGAATAATTGTACCGGCAGATTCTGTAAATATCCATTTTGGAAAAGGGCAGACCGAAACGGAATTGGATTTACCAGCAGGGAAGCACATGTTAACCATGCAGTTTGCTGACGGATATCACCAAAGTTATGGCTTGCAATTAAGTTCTACCATTAGTGTGGTAGTAGAGTAAGCAACAAAAGAATTAACTTTAAGCCATGCAACATCGAAAGATTTGCATGGCTTTTTTACGTCAAAACGTAACAAGATGAAACGATTAATAATTGCACTTTCCACCAGCCTATTTTTTATGTCTTGTGGACAGTTTTCAGGGAACGAGAAAAAGGAAATAGAAACCGTTTTGGCATTAGATGAGGGAAATGCTATTGAAAAAAATGGAGTTTATTTGATTCCAATTATAAATGAAGTAGCAGAGAAACCATTAAAGCTTAAGGCGGAAGTTCAGGAAGGAAATGTATTGACATTGCAATTTGACCTAAAGCTAGAACCTGACGAGCAGTTGCATTTTACCATAAATAACGGCCCTATTCGTAAAGCCAAAGGACCAGAAATTGCGGTAGAATTACTGGAAGGCAACAATGTGATTTTTGTCTGTTTGTCGAATACGATTGGAGTGAGCTCTACCTATTGGGTTAAAAACTACTTTTATGGGGAGGGAAGTGGAAGTTTTGACGAATCACAAACACATTTGTTTCAGCATTTAACTGCCAATGAGAAAGGAATTGTAGTCGATTATCAAATTATGAATTGGAAAAAGGGGAATACTGCTGTATTGCAATTAGATACTTTTGGATACGAGCTCATGTCAAATACTCCCTATCTGCTAAAAAGCAAGCAAGCAGTTCGTCTGGAGTTGTTGAATTCTAAGGGAGACTTAGTTGATGGACCCTTCAACGATACAGGAGTTATTGGAGTTGGTGGGGAGGAGTAAAGCGATAGTATTTTATTGACTTTTTAGTTAGGACTGTTTCTAACAACCATAAAATTTATAAAAAGGTAGTCCCTTTATACTGACTTAACATCCAACCGGTAATGCTATAGCGGCTTTTCTTGGCCAAGGCAACCTCATGCTCCAATAATTCTGAACGGAATATGACGAGCCTGCCCAACAGTGGGTTGATAAGAACTGCTTTTTCAATCTCGTTTTCCGATAGGTAGAGCAACAATTCTCCGCCGTCTCCCTCTTGCCAATTTGGGTTGAGGTAAAACACGAAACTCAATACTCGATGGTCGGAAAGCTTCAATAAATCGAGGTGTCTTTTGTAAAAAGTTCCAATCGGATAATGCGCAAAGTGGCATTCAAAATCTTTTAAACTCAAAAACAAACTTCGATTAAAAAATCGCATCATGGCGTTAATTTGATCCATGTAGATTTGGTTAGCAGCTGACAGGTTGCTTTCGTCGAGCCACTTTATTTCATCTCCTCGTACGCTGCTATTTATTTGAAACTGATTGGAAGTGCCAATTCCTGCTTTTTTAAATTTTCCTTCTTCTTGGTTTTGTTTAAGAACCTCCAAACAATCAAGCGACTCTTGGTCCGATAAAAAATTGTCAATAACAGCATAGGAGTTCAGCGCTAAACTATCCGCCACAGCATCCAATAAGTTAAAAGCTGCATTATTGTCGGCGATAGACTCAATGGCTTCAAAGTCAAATTTGGCCTTCATGAAAAATAGTTTATTAAGGTAAAAGCGCTATGCTTTCAGCTTGGCTATATTACGGTTCTTTTTTATTGTAAAGTGCGTTAGTTAAGTGGCCCTTGAACAATTACCAAACTCCTTTGAAGAAAGTAAGTTCTGTTTAGAACTATCCTTGCAATTCTTAGTATTTATTATCGTGAAACGAGGATTACCGATCTAGCCAGGTTTTAAATTCTACGACTTTCTCTCGTGCTACAATAATCATTTTGTCATCATGATTTTTAATTAAAATCTTCAATCTAGAATTTTTCCAACTGTATATTTCGTCAATGGCGTCAATGTTCACGATGTATTTACGATTTATTCTAAAAAATTGATGTGGGTCAATGCTTGAAGAAATTTTATCTAAACTATTGTCTAACAAATGTCTTGATCCTGATTTGTCAACAATATACGTGCCTTTATCTTCGCTTAAGATTGCAGAAATATCCGCCACGTAAACAGTTTTGATTCTGTCACCAACTTTAATCATGAATCTGGTTTTGTAATCATTCTCTTGAACTTTGAGTAGATTAACCAATTTGGATAAGTCGGCCACTTGGCTGTTTTTTGTTAATGATTTAAACTTATTGACAGACTTTTCTAATTCTTCCGGATCAATAGGTTTCAGTAAATAGTCTATTCCATTTACCTTAAAAGCTCGAATAGCATATTCATCGTATGCGGTTGTGAAAATAATAGGGATATCAATTTTTACTTGTTCAAAAATCTCAAAGCTTAATCCATCAGACAGTTGAATATCAGCAAATATTAAATCTACCTTGCGTTCTTCTTTAAAAAAGCCAAGCGCATTTCTTACTGATTCTATCCTCTGAACGACTTCAACACTTGGGTCTATTTCCAATAGTAGTTTCATTAATCGATTTGCCGATCGATTTTCATCTTCAATAATTAAAACCTTCATGACAAGTCACTTTTTAATATGGGAACTTCAACACTAAATAGGTTGTCTGTTTCTTCAACCGTAACTTGTTTTTCTGATAAGTATTTGTAGCGTTTAATGATGTTTTGCAAACCGGTCTTTGTACTAGACTCTGGATTCATTTTTTTCTTTAATCCGTTCTTAACTAGAATGGAATCTCCCTTTTTATGAATCTCGACTTTTAAAGGAAATTCTGTAGAAATTTCATTGTGTTTTACAGCGTTCTCCAATAAAAGCTGAAGTGACATTGGAACAATTAATTCATCCTTCGAAGCTTCTAACTGAATATCAATTTCTAAGTTATCCTCAAATCGAGTCTGCAATAAGAATCCGAACTTTTTTATAAAATCAATTTCATCATTTAGCGGAACTAATTCCAATTCTTTGCTGTCTAGAACATACCTGTAAATGTCGCTTAATTGTCGAATAAACTTAACGGCAAGTTCTTGATCTTCATAAACCAATTCGCTTAAAACGCTAAAGCTATTGAATAAAAAATGTGGGTTTATTTGGTTTCGCAGCGCATCATATTGGTAGGTTTTCATTTCTGCTTTCAAGCGCTCTGCTTCTATCTGAGATTCTTTCCAATACTTGAAAAATTCAACCAAGTGCAGCAATGTGGCAATTGAACCAGAAATAATTAGGACAAATTTCAAATTGTTAATACCTAACCACTCGAAGGTCTGCGAAACAGATGCACCATTCACTAAATAGTTCATGGCCACTTGCACCACAATAAAAGCAAATATGGAATAAACGACTAAACTTACAACGCCTGTAATAGCTCGAAGAAGAGGTTTTTTCACCCAAGGTATTTTACCACTGAGAAAGTCTGCAACATATCCATTTCCTAACCATTGCGTAATCCAGATTAACCAATTCCAAAAAAAGCCAACAAAAAAAATCTTAGAAAAAACACTTGTAAAGTTGGTAAAGAAGTAATTTCCAATTAATGCACCTAGAAAGGATAGCAAAAGTGCCTTATAATTTTCTCGAAGCCAATTCATTCTATAGGTCATTGTTTGATTTCAATTCGTTAAAATTAGTTGTTGATTCTCAGAAACAAGTGTTATTTGTAAACGAGAACCAACAACTACAGCTATTCCTTGATTCAACTATTGTTTAACCTATTTCACCAAGGATTAAAGATATGCTTTTACTGCTCAGTGTGAAACTTCTAAAGTCTGAGCTCTAACAGTGAAGCGATCTAACGTCTAACAGTGCAGCGGTCTAATTAACTGTTTTCATTTTTAAAGCTAAATCTTCTTTTAAGTCAAAAATCATATCTGCAAAGTCAGGTGGACCCATAAAACCTCTTGCATCATTAGATGATCCATATCCTTCTTCAGGAATGCCAAACGCTCCAGTATCTAATTTGCCATTGCTGTTTATATCGTGATAGTATTGAACAGCATACGTTCCTGAAGGAAGGGAATCTATTTCTACAGTTGCTACTTTATCTGAAATTTTAACTTTTGTTCTGGCAACTTGTTTCTTGTTTTCATCTACTAAGCCCAAAAAAACATAACCTTCGTCGCTTTTCAGTTTATTTACAGTAAGGGTTAAGGTATGCGGACCTGTTTCTGGAGTGTTAAAATATACTCCATTCCGAACGATTTTCTTCTCTTTTTTTGTTGAAGCTTCTTGTGCAAATGCAGTGCTGTTCATACTCATTAATAGCGCAAAAAAGCCTATTGTCATTTTTGTTCTGTTTTTCATGTTGATTGAATTTAAAAGTGAATAATTAATTTAAAGTGTCTAATTGATTAGCGGTCCCCTTTTTGGTGAATGTTAAAAAGCAACCAATAAAAATGAATCGTTTTGCAGCGGGAAGAATATCAGACTGCGCATATCGTCCATTGCTGTCAGCTTGGCTAGAAAATCGAGAACCAAACTGATTTTCAAAACCTAAAACATTGGTAATGGCAGTGTAAAAAATGATGTGTTTTTTAGGAAGGTAACTCCAGCTTAAATCCAATGTCCTAAAGGGTGTTGTCTTGCTGCCATTAAATTCTGACTGATTCGGATTATTAAAAGCCCTAGGTGTGGAATACCTGGCACTGCACGATATCATTGATTTCCAATCGTTCACCCAAATTTTGTATACTATGGATAAACTGTGGGTACTAGCAAATGTTGGGGTAACTTGTTCCGGGTAATCTTTATACTTTCTTTCTGTATTTAGATATGAGTACGAAACCCAAAATTGTGTGTTCTTGATGGTTTTTAAATCTTTGTAAAAGACATCTAAACCGTAGGCATAAGCTATTCCTTCATTTTCTATTTCTGAAAGGTCACTTTTATAGGTTATGAGATTTTTGTAATCTTTATAATAAGGTTCAACTCTTAATAACCGTCTGTTTTTATTGACTTGATAATTCAATATATAGTGAGTCGATTGCTGCTCATCAACTTCGTTGGTTCTAAGCAACACATTTTTTGGTGCCTGCTGGTAGAATTGCCCATACGCCAATGAAACTTGACTGTTTTTATTCAATTCAAAAGCAGAGGAAAATCGCGGAGCTACAACCAGTTGATTGTTAACATCAGACTGCTCTATTCGTCCACCAACCTGTAGCGCAATCTTTTCAGAAAGATAAATCTCCGCTTCACCAAATCCTGAAAATCTATTTTCTGTGTAACCACTTTTTTGTCTAAAAGACTCTACCTCTATTTTTTCTGAAAAAGATTGAATCAGTGCTTCGCCTCCAAACTTTATGTTAACCCTATCGCTTGTGTAGTTTTTCAATACTACTTTAAAGAAACCAGCTTCTAGGTTTTCGCTTATATCAGCATTTGACACGTTTATATCGTCTACATTCTTAGTGTAGGAAGCACCGGTTTTTACACTCCACTTATCACCTAAAGTTCTTCTCCAATTAGAATTTAAATAAAGGTTGTCATTTTGTACATCTACAGACCGAAAACCATCTTTAGAATCTAAATCAACTGTGTTTAATTTTAAATTACTACGACCAAACTTTCCATACATCTTCAGCATTCCATTTCCTTTGGTTTTTTGCCGGAAGCTCAATTCCCCACCTATCGACTCTGGAGGCTTTATCCAGTCTACATTTTGGGAAATAAGCTCTGTGTAAGGTGCTAAATTGGTGTAATCTATTGTAGCTGTAATGGCATTTTTCTTACCTAGTCGAGTTACTGCTGCGCTACCTCCAACAGTCATTAAACTAACGTCCGTTTTATTTTCTTGTGGAAGGTCCTTTGTGTTTAATCGCAAAACGGAAGACAAAGCTTGACCGTATTCTGCAGAATAACCTCCTACACTGAAAATTGTACCACCAAATATGAATGGATTAAAACGACCTCTAACTGCTAAATTGGGTGCGCTCGTGGTGTAAGGGTTTGGCACTAGCATCCCATCAATAAAGGTTTGTGTTTCAGAAGCATCTCCACCACGAACAAATAACCTTCCAGATTCGCCAACAGTTGTTGTGCCTGGTAGCGTTTGTAATGCACCTGCAATATCTCCTAATGCTCCTGCTGTTGTAACTATGTCTAAAGATTTTAATTCAACCGATTTCATTTTATCACTAGCTTCAAAAGCTCCTGCAGAAATGGTAACTGCATCTATTTGGTTAAAAGATGGTTTAAGAATTACCTCCATAAAAATGCTGTCTTTATGAAAGGATACTGTTTGAATAAATGTTTTATATCCTACAAATTTGACATGTAAATTAGCTTTCCCGGTTAAGCTCGTTGTAATCTTAAATTTTCCACTAACATCTGACGTCGTTCCAATTTGAGTTTGATCAAAATAAATATTAGCACCGGGAAGTTTCTCTCCGTCTGCTTCTTGAACAATACCTGTTATTGTAGTTTGCGCTTCTAAAGCAAGTGCCGTAGTTAAAATGAAAAGGAATAAAAAAAGACGTTTCATACTTGTTGCTTGTTTCTGTTCACGCTTCAAATATGATGATGGACTCTACTTTTACTCGAATAAGATTGACCGAACTGTCGGATTTTATAGATGAACTGTGGTTTGAGAATAATGCGGGCTAGTTTTTCAAAGATTTTAAAGTCAATTGTAATTGTAAACCTCCCTATTTTGATGATAAATACTCCAGTTGATTTGCCTGAATTAAATGGTTTAGGTGTAAACTATCAACCACAAGATCCAATAAAGTAAAAGCCGCATTGTTGTCGGGTAATATACTCAATGGCTTTAAAGTCAAATTTGAATTGCATGAAGAGAACAGGGACTAGACTAATTTTAAGACGAGGAGCACCGGACAATTTAGTTATTGAACCTGCAATGTTGATTTACTTATTGCTCCTTTGAAGACCTAACAGGTTTCCAAAACCTGTTAGGTCTTGTTGAATCAAGGACCCTTCCCGTTCGAACGGGACCAGATGCTCCACCCTTCCAAATTTATCTTTTCAATAAACCTCCGGCTTTTTTGTTTTTTAATGAAGCGTTCGGTCTTTGAAGACTCAATTGAAGAGTTAAGTCCAATCAACTTTTTTAACATCCAAGATTGGCCTCGCCTTGTCCAAATACGTTTGTTCTCTGAGTTGTGGTGTGCTAACCTGTTTTCAATGTATTCGGTTTTACCAACAGAATATTTGCCAATAGTTGTGGAATAGAGAATGTAAACGAAATGAGACATGTTTTAAAGCTAAGAAAAGCTTTAAAACAAAAAAGCCGCGCTATTACACGGCTTTCGCTCCTCTTCCCGTGCCTGCGGCAAGCAGGTTGGGCTCACTATCACACTTATTTCGCTATGGCTGCATGAAACGCAATGTAAACTTCTTGCCTTTCGTTTTACTCCATAAAAAAACTCTCAGCTTTCACTGAGAGTTTTTTGCTCCTCTTCTTGGGCTCACTTCGACTTTTACCTCATTCTTCGGCAAAGCTCAGTGTAAACTTCTCGCCCAAAGTCTTACGCATAAAAAAAGACCACACTTTCGTATAGTCTTTTTTTGCTCCTCTTCTTGGGCTCGAACCAAGGACCCTCTGATTAACAGTCAGATGCTCTAACCAACTGAGCTAAAGAGGAATTTTATCTTTTTCAAGATTGGGAGGGCAATATTACCCGAAAGTTTTGAATTAAACAATACCTTTGTGTGAAAATTTATACCTTTTGATACTAGTTGCTTGATTACACCATGTTTTGTGGATCTCGGCGACCTAGTAAGAAAGACAACAAAAACTCGAAAAATAAAAGAGCAATGAGTAAAAAATACAATGTATTCGGAATTGGGAACGCTTTAGTGGATATTGTAACAGAAGTAAACGACCAGTTTCTACTAGATCACAATATAGAAAAAGGTTTTATGACCTTGGTAGATGAAGAAAGTCAGTCTAGAATTTCCAACGCAATTAACATGAATAACAGCAACATGCAATGTGGTGGCTCTGCTGCTAACTCGATTATTGCAGTTGCGCAGTTTGGTGGTTCAAGTTACTATTCTTGCAAGGTAGCCAATGATGAGTTAGGCAGTTTCTACCGAGAAGATTTAAAAGCGAACGGAGTAGATTCAAACTTAGTAGGTCAGACCTTAGAAGAGGGAATTACCGGAAAATGTTTGGTGATGACAACGGAAGATGCCTCGAGAACAATGAATACGTTCTTGGGCATAACAGCAGACTATTCTAGAGCTCAGATTACAGAGCATGCATTAAAGGATAGCGAGTATCTATATATTGAGGGTTATTTAGTGACATCAGAAAATGGGCAAGATGCCATGAGGCACGCGAAAAAAATAGCGGAAGACAATGGTGTTAAAGTAGCGTTGACCTTTTCAGATCCTTCCATGGTGAAGTATTTTAAAGAGCAAATGGAATCGGTAGTTGGGTCAAGTGTCGATTTATTATTTTGCAATGAGGAGGAAGCAATGCTGTACACCGGAAAAGATAACCTAATGGACGCAAGAGAAGCATTGAAAAAAGATGCTAAGCGATTTGTCATTACTCAAGGTGCAAATGGCGCTATGATTTACGATGGAGATACTTTTGTAGACATTGAGCCTTATAACGTAAAAGCAATTGACACAAATGGAGCCGGAGATCTTTTTGCAGGAGCATTTTTAGCGGGGATTACAAACGGAAGGAGCTTTGCAGATGCTGGAAAGCTAGCTTCTTTAGCTTCATCTAAAGTGGTGACTCAGTTTGGCCCTAGATTGGATTTACGTCAGGCGAAAGATATTTTGCACCAACTATAAATTGGGGTATTAATAAGGTGCATCCATTTGCATATCCGGTGAACTTCACATGATTTGCAAGATGATTAAGAGAAAACACAAAATATTATACAAAAGAACGGCGATTCGCGAGGGTTGCCTTCTTTTGGTTTGCTCCTCAAAATATTGGAATATAAGGATGTTTTCTATTACAAAAAAATTAAAATTTAGCAGAGTGAATTCAGCAGTTTGTTACTTTGCTGCACTGCGATATTTAAGTTGAGAATACCTTGTAATTGGAATGTTCCAGCGACAAACAATTAATTTAATTTCAGCTCGAATTTATTTTTTGCTTATTTTAATAAAAAAGCTATATTTGAAGGGCTTAACAAAATTTACTACCCATGGTTAATACTTATAGAGTTCTTGTACCTCACGATTTTTCTGAGGTCGCTGATAGCGCTACTTCTCACGCAGCAACCGTTGCTAAAAGTTTTTCTGGAGAAATCGTTTTATTACACGTTATTTC
>Ga0307934_1000985_pt1 | contig 18997 bp, 18 predicted proteins | sample OrgLakmetageno90_FD_201838 | JGI IMG/M metagenome (GOLD analysis project Ga0307934, IMG submission 201838) | Saline water microbial communities from Organic Lake, Antarctica - #90 | ecosystem: Environmental > Aquatic > Non-marine Saline and Alkaline > Saline | place: Antarctica: Organic Lake... | reverse complement strand
CTTTGATTCTTTTTCGATTGATCTAAGAGCCATCACTGGAAATATTCCTGCCGGCTCTGTTTTTACTAATCAAGATGCCGATGGTACTGGACGCATAATCTATGTAAAACCGGGGAATCTAGATAATTTAACGCTTAATTTTCCGATTAAAATTTTTGATGTAAATGGAAATGAAAGTGATTTTTTAACCGGTCCGCTCAATATTGATCAGCGCTTGGCCACCAAAGACCAGCTGACTGATAGAACTCAGATCTTAAACGGTTTTGGGCCAAATACGTCAGTGCTGGCTAATGGTAAGCTAAATATTTTATTAGACGTGAGAGAATCCGACATTGTATCAGTAAGTGCAGAAATAGAAGGGGCCGCTAGAACAAAAGCCCTTAACCGAACTAGTGACGGACGCTGGAATGGAGAGTTAGATATTGATCCTGGATTTTTAGTATTTCAACCGAGATTCATTACCTATACCCTGGTTGATGACGCGGGTAATGTAGTAAAACTAGAAGGTGATAATTCTTTTTACATTACGAACGATACTCGGGAGGTTAAAGGTGGTGGTGGAGGGAGTTTGAATTTCTCAAATATTTCCAAAAAAGAAACGCTGCAGCGTTTTACGCCGAATCAAAGTAAATCGTTTCACGATAAAAATCAGGCAATTAAAACCAAATCTAAAGCGCAATTGCGACTTGAAAGTTTACGTCGCCGCATGAGTTATCCTTCTCCAAATCAAAGCCGAATCATTGATAAACCAGAAATACTGATTGACCAACAAAGAGACGCCTGGAGATCGCGTCAAGCCGCTTTAGCAGCGGATGGTACCCCCAAAAAAATGCAGACGGGTTTAGAAAAGCTCGCTTTGCCAAAAGAGTCAGAAGCCGCAATTTCAGCGGCACGTGATGACGCGGGTGAATTTAGACTCCGCTCAACGTTGGCAAATCTTAAAGGTTTGTCTGAGGCAGAAAAAAATCATAAGCGAACGCGAACGATCGCCCCCTTTCATCGAGGAAAATATCTGGAAGTTAAGCGATAAAAAAAAGCCCTTCTGGGCTTTTTCTAATTTTAATATTTAACAGGAACGGCTTATCGTCGTTCTAGAATTTCACAGAAACCTAAGATTTCTTGTCGTTGTACTTTGATTCTCAGGCTATCTACATCGTCGTCTTCTTCAACCAGAACTTTTCGTTGTAATACACTTTCGCCTGCATCAACTTCAGCGGTAATTCGGTGAATCGTCGCTCCAGTGTATTTTTCTTCGTAGTCGAGAACTTTTTGGTGTACTTCTGCGTCTTTAAGACCCGCAAATTTAGGCAGTAAAGAAGGATGAACATTCAAAGTGATATCACCAAATTGATCACAGAAAATAGGGCTAAAGATTCGCATCCAGCCAGCGAGTAAAACCCATTCTGGTTTAAACTCACGTACTAAGTTTGTAATCTCTCGATCGTAGTCTTCTCGGTCATCACCGTTATCAGGCATGACTTCAATTTCATTAAAACCAATGGCTTTGGCTTTTTCTAAAGCGCCACAATCAGGTTGATCGGTAATAAAAAGTTCAAACGTAACGTTTGGAATTCGTCCCTTAGCTTTAGCATCGGCTAGACCTTGTAAGGTACTGCCATTTTTAGAGGCAAACACGGCAATCTTTTTATTCTTAGGCGCTTTTGGAATTAAGTTAGGCGGAATTTGTTCAATAATTCGTTTTGCTTCAGCCACAATATCTTCGTTTTTAATATCAGGTCGAACTTCAATGTCTGCCGTAGCACCGTATATACCTTTTCTTTGCTCCCACGACTGATCAATTTCTTGATGTAGTGGTAACTCTGGGTTTAAGCGGGGACGGGTTTTATCTTTTAAAAGATATTTTCGTACGTCTTTAAAGTCAGGATTCAAAAATACAAATTTTCCTGTTTTTTTAAGGTTTTGTAAATTCTTAGAATTTTCGATGGTTCCGCCACCACTGGCCACAATACCAGAAAAATTACGACAGAAGTCGTGAGAAACTTTTTGTTCTACTTCCCGAAACTGCTGCCAGCCGTATTTTTCAGTGTATTCTGGAATAGACATTCTCACTACAAATTCAATTTCGGCATCTAAATCGGCGAACGGAAGGTTAAGTTCTTTAGCAATAGCTCTTCCAAAAGTGGTCTTGCCGCTACCGCGGTAACCAATGAGTACGATATTCTGATTCATCATGAGTGTATGACTTTTAACGTATTTTTAATAATAAATCAAGCCTTAGAGCCAAAACCTCGTGATCTTCACTACAATTTTAGAACTTCTGAGTAGCTCGTTTGTTGTTTTATTTAACGTATTAAAAATCTTTATCTGACACTATTTTTCGAAAAAAATTTTATTAGTTGCCGGGCAATGTTTAAAATTGTCACAATTTAAGATTCTTAAGCGTTAAAAAAGACATGAAATCATATATATTTTTACTGACATTACTTATTACGTCGCCGGCATTTGCAGCGGGCTTTACCGATAAAGATGATTTTCCTCTGTGGGCAGAAACGGCCATTGAACTAGTGAACGAAGAAGGGCTTATGACTGGTTACGGAGATGGCTCTTTTGGCGTTGATCAGTCTTTAACGAGAGCCGAGGTGGTGACTTTAATCAGCCGTGTAAAAAAAGCTTCAAACATTGAAAGTAATAGCGAAGTTCGTTTTCCTGACGTAATTCGCGGTGCTTGGTACGAAGCAGCCATAGATTTAGCGGCCCAAGAAGGCTGGGTTAAGGGGCATGACGATGGTAACTTTTACCCTGGAAATTCTTTAACTCGGGCAGAATTTGCGGCTTTATTACAACGGGCTTTTAATTTAGAAACGGATAATCCCGCTGCCAGTTTAAAATTTGAAGACGTCCGAGCCAGTTATTGGTACGCCGCCAGTGTAAGTGCCTTGCTTGAACACGATTTATTACGCACGAGCATGAACGCTAATTTTGCCCCTGGAACAGAAGTTACACGAGCGGAAGCCGCTTGGACTTTTGCACAACTTATTAATAAGCCTGGTTTAACCACCGCTTCGGTTGATTTTGAGAACGAGGGGCTTGACCCGTTAGATTCACGTCGAGTGGCGGTTAAACCTCGAGATTTCAGAGCCAACAAGCAAGGGTATGATATTGCTCGCGCGGCGATTAATGTATCGGCAGAACCCGCTAGTGAGGAGATCATTGCCTTTGATTTGTCGAGCGATTGGCAGCCATTAGGTGAAGTTCTAATCACGAACTCATTTGATTACCGAGCGGATTTAGATTCATTGCGCGTTCGACTTCGTTTAGATGCGGATGATATGGGGCCAGAAGAAGGATTCTTTCTTAAATTTGAGGGGCCTGATATTTTGATAGAAGAAAAGGTGTACAGCAATGGTGAATTGGCTCTCACAGGCTTAAATTATGCTTTTGATCCAGAAGCAGAGCTGGTACTAAAAGTTTTTATTAAGCCTGACACCCAGGAATCGTTTTATTCTCGAATCGCCACTGGAAAAGTTTTCGTCATAGATGCCACCGGGCAAGCTTATAAAGACATGATAAGCGAAAGTCGCGATAGTAACGTACGAGTCGCACCGATTGAATACGGAACGCGTGATCTAGCGAGCTTTGAATTTACGCCAGTAGTTTCTGAATAGGTTTTAATTTTCTAAGCCTTACAAAAAAACAGTCCATTAGTATGAGGGGCTGTTTTAAAGTGCGGGCATAAATTCAATATCACCGCGTCGAGCGCAAGAATTTCCATACTCCGTGTCGCCAACAGAAAGCGTTTCATAGTGCGCTATCATTTCTAGATTTCCGTCAAACTGACGTAAAACTTTTAAAGCCATTTGTGTACAAGCGTGTTCGCGTGATTGTTTATTGCATTTGCCGGTAAATGGTAGATTTTTTTCAAACTGTAAGCCATGGCAGGCTTCATGAACTAATACGCTGTGCGCATACCCAGGGCCTTGAACAAAAGTGTTTTCAAGTAAGGTTATGTTTTTGCTACCATCGCCACTTTCTTGGGCGTAGCCTGCGTAATTTCCACCTGGTATAAAATAACTAATCCGAATTTTATCGATGTGGTTTTTAACCATTTCATATTCTTCTGGCATTTGCTTTTTAAGATCTTTTAAAACCCCTCGATAGCGTCCAACCGAGAGCGGGTCGCCTAGTACAAAAATTCCGTGTGGGTTGTAAAACCAGATAATTAAAAACACTAAACTGACTAAAATACCACGGTTGCGCCACTTCGCTCGTACAAATTTTTGGTGATTTCTTTTTTTCCTCTCCTCTCTTAAGGCCATGGCTTCTTTTGTGTTTTTTACTTTTAGGGCCTGCGTTTCCCAAGGGGGCACGTAGTCCGTATTTTTTTCTCCCAGGCTTGGTAGGGGTTTTTTAGGAATATTTTTATTATCGGACATAAGCCCAATTATACCTTAATTTCAGTTTTAAATAAAGACGTCCTGATTTGATAATTTTAGCCAGCCTAGTAGTTTTTAAATCATGCAAAAGAACAAAGTATTGGTGGTTGGTTCGTTGGCGTTCGATGTGATGTTTTCTATTCCAGGAGACTTTAGGCAGTCTATTAAACTTAAAAATGGAGAAATTGATCACTTTAACGCTACCTATGTAGCCAATGGTAAAAGCCAGTATCCAGGAGGCACCGCTGGTAACATTGCCGCTTGGATGGGCTACGAAAAAAATCAAACTTCTATTTTTTCGGCGTGGGGAAAAGATTTAGACGACGAAGGGTATGAAACGACTCTTAAAAATTTAGGACATGACTTAAGAGGCTCAGTGGGAGACTACACGGCGCATTGTTATAACGTGTCTGACCCAGCGCATCAACAACTGGTTATATGGCAGCCTAATCATTACCAAGCGAATCACACTCAGTCTTTGGCGGACTTTTATACAGAGGCCGAGATTAAGGCCTTTGAAATTGTGATTTTTGCAGCGGGTACGCCCGAATCTATCCTGGCACACTTACTCGAATTCAGAGCCATTAATACTTCTAGTACGGTTATTTTTGATCCGGGTCAAGTAAGCCCCTTTTTTGGAGCCACCGCTTTTAAGCAGTGCGTAGAACTAGCCGATATTGTCATAGGCAATAAAGTTGAGGCGGAGCATTTTGAAGATTTTATGGCGGAAGATTGGCCGGCTCACATTACTAAAATTGTGACCTTGGGAGAAAATGGAGCTTCACTAAATATACCAGCGGTAAAAACGGTAACTTTGGCGGCTCCAAAAGTAGAGATAGTGCTCGAAACCACGGGCGCCGGTGATGCTTTTCGAGCCGGTTTAATTGGGGGAATGCTTGTGGGCGAAGACTTAGAAACAGCGGTAAAAAGAGCGCTCATACTTGGTTCTAAATCGGTTCAACTACCCGCACCGCAGCCAGAGTTCAACTAAAAACCAGATACTTGATTTAGTTTGGCTATGGCCCCAGTTTATTTTACACTGAGGCTTGATGAAATATTTATTATTCGCAACGCTTTCAGTTTTTATCGTTGGTTGCGGTGGCAACGAAACGCCAAATGTACTCCCACCTGAGCTTTTAGGAAATGTTAGCAACGCTGGTTTACCGCCTATTTCAGCCGATCCCTTGGCGGAATTTCCTATAGAAGCGTTAACACCAGTAACAGACACAGAAACAGCCGTTGAAATTGAAACAGAAACAGAACCGACTCCGCCTGTGCTCGTGGCCAACGCTAATGTGAGTTGTGAAGCTATTACTCAAGATTTAGAAACCAGCTTTGCGGACATGAATTTCTGTGACACAAATGATGATTGTGCCGTAGCCCAAGGGAGCTGTCCGTTCGGTTGTTTCTTATTTCACAATGTAGACATTGATTTTGCCGACTACCAACCAACGCTAACCGCGTATCAAGAAAACTGTAATCCTTGTGAATATCAGTGCGCGTCCTCGCCTCGACCAAATGACCGGCGTTGTGTGGAAGGCCGTTGTGTTGATACCCGATATTCGGATTAATATCCGCCTAACTATTTTGGCTTTTAAAACGTTGGCAAATTTGTAGCCTATTTTTTGATGAATGATTACAAAGTGGCTGACATAAATTTGGCGGGTTTTGGGCGAAAAGAAATTAATATTGCCGAAACAGAAATGCCGGGACTCATGGCAATTCAAGAAGAATTTAGAGCCGAACAGCCACTGAAAGGGGCGCAAATAGCCGGTTGTATTCATATGACGATTCAAACGGCGGTGTTAATCGAAACGCTCGTCGCACTTGGAGCGGAAGTTCGATGGAGTAGTTGTAATATTTTTTCCACGCAAGATCACGCGGCCGCCGCCATGGCCGCTGTGGGTATTCCGGTTTTTGCCTGGAAGGGTGAAACCGAAGAAGAGTATTGGGAGTGTGTAGAGAACACTATTCACGGACCAAATGGTTGGGTGCCCAACATGATTTTAGATGACGGAGGAGATTTAACCGTTTTGATGCACGAAAAATATCCCGAGTTATTAAAAGACGTGAAAGGCGTTTCGGAGGAAACCACGACGGGTGTTCATCGTTTATACCAAATGATGAAAGACGGCTCGCTTAAAATTCCAGCGATTAATGTTAATGACGCGGTGACAAAATCTAAGTTTGATAATTTATATGGTTGTCGTGAAAGTTTGGTAGATGCGATCAAGCGAGCGACTGATGTTATGATTTCTGGAAAAGTCGCCGTGGTGGCAGGCTTTGGCGATGTGGGTAAAGGCACAGCCCAAAGTTTAAGAAACAATGGCGCTCGTGTAATTGTAACCGAAATTGACCCCATTTGTGCCTTGCAGGCCAGTATGGAAGGCTACGAAGTCGCGCCTATGTCAGAAGCTATTTTAGAAGCCGATATAGTGGTTACGGCCACAGGCTGCTGCAATGTGGTGACCAAAGAACATATGGCTGCTATGAAGCATAATGCGATTGTGTGTAATGTCGGACATTTTGATTCGGAAATTGATATTGCGGGTATTAAACATTTAGAGTGGGATGAAATTAAACCACAGGTTGATCACGTCACATTTCCTGATGGAAAAAAACTAATTGTGTTAGCCGAAGGACGATTGGTAAATCTTGGTTGTGCCACTGGGCATCCAAGTTTTGTAATGTCGTGTAGTTTCGCCAATCAAACGTTAGCGCAGATTGAACTTTGGAAAAACCATGCTCAGTACGAAGTAGGGGTTTACACGCTCCCAAAACACCTAGACGAAAAAGTGGCTGCCCTACATTTGCCCAAACTGGGGATCAAACTTGATAAACTGAGTTCTGAGCAATCTGAGTATTTAGGACTTCACGTTGATGGCCCTTACAAACCTGAGCAGTACCGTTACTAAGTATATTTTTAGTTAGTTTTTTGACATAAGATTATAAATTGCTATTTATATCTAGATGAAAATTAATAATACTAAATTTCAGGTTCCAGAGAATTTTACAGCTGTAGATTTTGATTCTTTGTTTCCAGCTCCACTCGCAAAAACTGAAAACGTAAGCGATGGAGTGAGAGATGAGATTGAAGCACTTTTAGAATCCTCTTCAGCCCTTGAAAATAGTCTTTGGGAGCTTGTATTTGCAAAAGGTGATCTGACTGATAATCAGCTTAAAAATTTTAGTTTATCAATTAACAACGCTGAAAAGGTCGGCCAACTGGCCGCATTAATACAAAAACTTGAAGAAGGGGAAGACTTTTCTGGTTTAAAATATCAAAATTTACAAAGTGTGGCACATCGTTTGAAATTTTTAGGCACGGATGAGGAAGATGCGTTTGAGAATTCAGACGAAATTCAAGACTTGAGAGAGGCTATGGAGTTAGTGAAAAAATCTGCTTTAAAAGCCGAAGTAACGGAGCATCCACAGACGAGAACGTTAATGAGAGATTTAGTGGATATTGAATCTTATTTGACGTTAAAATATGGAAACCCATCCCAAGGGATTATTAACGCGGAACGTTCAAGAGTCATTGAAGCGTACTTAGCAGAGAAATTTGATAAAATTTTAAAACTTATAGAGTTAATGAAAGAGGGGAAAGCGATTAAAAACGTGGCCTAAATTCATTTTGACAAAAGCCGCAAAACGCCTAGATTCTTCTAGAAATAATTTAAATATTTAAACATGGCAACTAAGAAAGCCGGTGGTAGTACCAAGAATGGTAGAGATTCAAACGCTAAACGACGAGGCGTCAAGCGTTTCGGTTCAGAAGCGGTTAACGCTGGTGAAATCATTATTCGTCAAAAGGGAACAAAATTCCGACCAGGTAATGGTGTTGGAATGGGGAAAGATTTCACCATTTACGCTACGGTAGCCGGAGAAGTAAGTTTCACGGAACAGTCAATTACAAGATTTGATGGCCGTCGATACGAACGAAAATTTGTGCACGTTTCGTAATTAGAAAAATAAGCATTTGAATTTTAAACCAGTCAGTACGACTGGTTTTTTGTTATAATCGGTTTTATGGGGTATAATACAAAGATAAAATAAAATTTAAAATGAGTGTTAAAAAACAAAAAAATAATATTGGGGTTATTCTTCTGGGGCTTCTTGTTGTTTTTGGTTCCATTTATTTATTTCTATCAGCACAAAATCCAGCCGGATCAAGCGTTGATGTGAATTTTGTGAATGAAGAAAAAAAAGGCGTTAAACGGATTGAAAAAATAAAAGACCCAAGTGTTAAAGTTAAAAATACAACAGCCGTAGCTCCAATTACAGACCCAGTGGTAACCCCCGTGCCAGCAGTAACACCACCACCGATGGTAATTACACCGGCGCCCTCTCAGTTTGTCTTTGTTATTAATGTTGAAGAGTACGCGCCCTTTAAAGGCAACTTCGTCTTTAGTGGAGCCGCGCAAAGAGGTACTTTGTCCAGTAATGCGGCGAAGCGGTTTTACCTGTTGGATAAAAATTACCAACTGCTAGATATAGTACCCGTTAAAGCGGTTACCCAACGCTTTGATAAGTATATCGTAGCGATGGATCAATCGTTCGACCCGAGCGATGTGGCCTTTATGGCGGAAACGGCTTACTTAAAATCTCAAAATTTAAAGGCGGGTAATATTGAACCTAAGGGCGGACAATCAATTATGATTATCACGGATGCGGATGAAAGTCCGACGGCGCAGAACAGAGAAATGATAGTTAACGTTAAGCGAGGTTCTTTAAGCAAAAACGAAATTTTGTATGCCTATGATGAGAACTTAAACCTTTTAAATGAAGCCGAGATTATATATTTACTCACGCCTGAAAAAAGCGCGGTAGAAAGTTTGCCGGCTACTGATGGAGTTGAGTTAGTGTTAGAGTTCGAAAATGAGTTTTCAACAGCGATTAAATATCTAACGCCGTTGCAAAGTAAGGCAATTCTTAAAGATTACCTGATGGTAATGAATTTGTGATAGACTGACATTGATGAAAAAAAAATTAGCCTTTGGGCTTATAGCGGATGGAAATCGGCGTTGGGCTAAAGAGAATGATTTACCGGTAGCACAAGGTCATGCACAGGGCTTTTCGGTCGTTAAAGATGTCGTTTTGCCGGCGTTATATGATCATCCTGATTGGAGCACTTTGGCAGTGTACGGGTTTTCAACTGAGAATTGGAAGCGTTCCCCTAGGGAGGTGGCCGATTTGATGAAGCTGTATTTAAAAATGGCGGACGAGTGGCCGAAGGAGCTTAAAGAAAAAAAAATTAAGTTCACTCATGCCGGGCGTAAAGATCGTTTACCTAAAGCGTTAGTCACCAAACTAAAAAATTTAGAGGAAGAAACAGCCAATTTTGAAAACTTTACCTTAGTACTCTGTTTAGACTACGGGAGCCAAGACGAAATTGAGCGTGCCGTTAAGGCAGGCGGAAGCGACTTTAAAAAGTATTTAGAAGTCCCTTCACTAGATTTAATACTGCGTAGTGGTGGAGAACAACGTTTGAGTAATTTTTGTTTGTGGCAAGCGGCTTACGCCGAATTTAATTTTCACACCAAAAAGCTACCGGCTTTAACGTCTGCGGATATGAAGGCGGTGTTAGCTGAATTTGCTGAACGGCAGCGTCGACAGGGAAAGTAGTTTTATAATACTTTTTTTACACCAAAAAAAATATCCAAAAAAGGGTGCCCGTGCTTACTCTTCGATAAAATAAACTTTTACACCCTAAAAAGAAATAACTCGGGCAAAGGCCCTCAAACACTTTTCTTTTTAACGGGTGCTTCAAATAATTTTATGACAAATCGCTCGCAATGGGTTCTATAAAAGCTTAGTTTTTACTACTTTATACCCTAGGTTATCTGATTTTCTGAATTCATAAAAAGTACTGCCAGAGCCGCTTAAAAATAATTTTGAATAAATATTTTGTTCGTAAATGGGCTTGAAGCAGTTCCCGCAATTTTTTAAGTCAGGCTGCTTTAAAAAAGTAGTGGTATAACCGGTATCAAAATTTTTAAGCTGTGCGTATGCTTCGGCTGTATTGCTTTTATAGTTTGGAAAATAGAGATAAATTTCTTCTCCAGAAAAATTAAAAGGGAGAGGCGAAATTACTTCTCCAAAGTGCGTTCCTAAAGCGCAAACATCTGCTTGTAAGAAAAAGGGGATATCTTTACCTAAATCGCTGAGAGCTTTTATTAGATTTGATGGTATTTCACCCAAACTAAATAATTTAAAATAACCAAGCACAAAGTGAGCCGCGTTTGAGCTGCCACCACCGAGCCCAGCACCACTGGGGATAATTTTATGAACGGTGACTTTTACGGCAGAGGCTTTTTCGAGACCGGTCTCAGACCGGTCTTGGTTTATAAGCTGCCAGGCTTTATAAATTAGGTTCTGATCAGTGGTGCAATCAAAATCACCCACGATTTCAAATGTATCAGCGGTTTCAATAGTAATCGTGTCACCCCAGTTAAGCTTGTGGTAAATGGTTTCAAGTTCATGAAAGTCGGCGTTTGTTTTTTTTGTAAACACGTCGAGCGTTAAGTTGATTTTGGCGGGCGAGAAAATTTCTATCATTTTATAACCGTCACTATTACTTTAGCATTCATGCCTAAACCCTTGCCACAATCATTTAAGCCCTCCCCGGTTGTATAAGTGAGACCAATTTGTGAACTATTTATGGCTAGTAAAGTCGCTAAATTCTGAACAATTGCATCATGTTGCGGGGCAATTCTGGGTTGCAGTCCTTCGAGCGAAATAAGCACTTGTTGTATATTTAAACTATGTCCGTTAGTTTTTAGGTATTTTAAGGTGGCGGCTAAATACGCCGTAGATTTTGTTTCGCCAGCTTTGCAAATGGGGGCGGCAATGGGGTCGAAGGTTTTGTCGCCTACAGCCGAAAGCAACGCGTTACAAAGCGCGTGCAAAATCAAATCACCATCTGAGTTTCCATCCGAACTCAGTCGTCCTGCGCTGACGTCTACGCCGCCAAGTCTAAAGGGTTTATCTGCCTCGAATTTATCAGCAAACTTATGACTGTCTTCGCCCATGCCAAGGCGAAAGTTATGGTCGGTTTGGTTCAAACTAAAATCCGTGGCATAAGTGATTTTGGTATTTGTTGGTGAGCATTCAAAAACGTGAATTGCCTGTTCTAAAAGAAATAACAGCTCAGCTTCATCTTTAGGTTCTTGGTTTTTGAGTTCGAACTCAGAGGTTATATTTGAATTTAGAGTTCGAACTCTAAAAACCTCAAGAGCCTGGCTAAAATTACTAAGGGTGGAAATTTGCGGTGTTTGTGTTTCAAATATTTGCTCACGATCAATTATATTGTTCACTATTCCTTCTTTATTTACTGATTTAATCGCGTTAGGAGTAAAAAAACCAAAAATTAAATTCTCTTTGTCTTTCGCCTGCTTAAGTCCATTATTTAAATCTGCGGGTAATAAAAATGGATTCGCGGCATTATGCACAATAATACGTATCTCCTGATCATAAAAAGCCTGACAATGTGAAATCCCGTTCTTGACCGATTCAAAACGCGAGTGGCCGCCAGTAATAGAGCCTTTTATCTTCCCCAAAATTTCTGTGTCTTTTCCAATCACCCAAATCTCATCGATAGCCTCACAGTTTTGAAAGGTACTAAGAGTCTTCTCTAATACGGTGATTTGGTTGAGCTGCGTTAATAATTTATCAAAGCCACAGCGACTTGAATTTCCGGCGGCCATTATTAAGGCGACGTTTTTCATTTAGTTCTTGTTGATTAAAGCACGAGCCATTTCGCGGGCCAGTTGATCAATTTCGTAAATGTGCCCTAAATTCTCTAGGGGCTTAATTCGAGTTTGGGTCGTAACGGCTTCAAGTATTTCAAAAATACGGGTAAAGCTGATTTGCCCATTAATAAAAGCATTTCGAGCTTCTTCATTGACGGCGTTAAACACCGTTGGCAGGTTTTGCATGTGGGTCGCACAGTGTTCAAGCACTTCTAACGTGCGGAACAAATTCTTATCAGGGGCTCGGAAATTCAAATCTAAAGCTGAAAAATCAGGAGTTGGAAGCCCACAATCACTTCGCTCAGGAAAGTTTAAGGCATACGCGATGGGGAGTTGCATGCTGGGCGGTGACAGCTGGGCAATAATGCTGGAATCTTCAAACTGAACCATCGAGTGCACCACCGATTGTGGGTGAATCACAATTTCAACTTGGTCTTTGGTGGCACTAAAGAGATGCATGGCTTCAAAAAATTCTAAACATTTATTGGCGAGTGTCGCTGAATCAACGGTAATACCGGCCCCCATATCCCAATTGGGATGCTTTAAGGCTTGCTGCGGCGTTATGTTTTCTAAATTATCCCATCCAAAGAATGGCCCACCAGAACAGGTTAAAAATATTTTTCGAAAGGGTTTTAAAGTGGTGTCATTGTTCGCCAGGCACTGCCAAACAGCCGAATGCTCAGAGTCTACTGGAATGATAGGCGCTTTACGTTCTTTGCTGAGTGCCATTACAAAATCACCGGCCGCCACTAAGCTCTCTTTATTGGCCAGGGCAAGCGGCAGATTTGATTCAAGCGTCGCCAGCGTAAAGCGTAATCCGGCAAAGCCACTTACGGCGTTAAGCACAATATCGGGCTCAGACTGTTGAATAAAAGAGGTGATAACCTCCATAGTCATGTCTCCGCGTGTATCGAGTATATGGGCAATGTTTAATTCTGCAGCGGTTTGTTTTAAATCTTCGAAACGGCTACCTGCACTAGCCCCTACAATTTTAAACTGCTCTGGATTATTTCTTATGAGTTCAATGGTTGATCGGCCAACCGAACCACTCGCGCCAAAAATAAGTACTTTTTTCATGTGTATAGACTGTATTTATATTTAGATCACAATCAAAGTGTATAAATAAAATATAAACTGCAAATGTATTGTATTTCTCGCTAATAAATTGTAAGAATTAGTCATAAGAATTTATAAAATTGCATGAAATCACTCCAAGTAGCTTCAGTATTAGCCTTAATGGTTAACCCAGACACTTCACTGGCAGAAGCTTCCGAAAGCCCCTTTATTCCCAAAAACTGCAGTTTAACCGAGAAGTGGCAGGGGATAGATCCACTCGATTGTTATGGACCTCACCGCACTGAATTTTTAGAAAGAATTGGATCAGTGAGTGGGCTCCTTAAAAATCTAGGGGCTGTATCAAGTCGGTGTGAGTTGGTAGTTTCAGGCGTTAACTATAAGGTGCGCCTTAATTTAGTGCCTACTAAATTTCCTGAAGCGGGTGGGACCCAAGACTTAAATGTACAGCTTGAATCTACTGCTCGTAACCCCCTTGGGTTAGCGACATTAGGCTATTATGATGTCGGGGCAGATGGCGTGCCCGAAATACGATACAATCCATCCACCTTTTTAGATGCCATGGATCGCCGACATGCAGATAAAGAAGCGCGCTCTCAGGAGGTTTATCAACAGATTATAAAAGCGTGTAATTTAGACGTTCCTAACTAAACCTCTTTTTAATATAGCTTTCTAAAATTTCAATAAACTGGTTCTCAATATCATTCCCTTTTAGCCAAACATTGAGTTTTCCATCTATATAAACGGGGGCTTGAGCTTTTTCCATTTTCCCGGGCAGTGAAATGGCAATATCTGAGTATTTACTTTCCCCTGGGCCATTTACCACGCAACCCATCACGGCAATATTTAGGTTTTCTACGCCGGGATATTTTTTTTTCCAGAGCTCCAATTTTTGATCAATTAAAGTGTTCACTCGTAACGCTAAATCTTGAAAAAATGTACTGGTCGTGCGTCCACAACCCGGACACGAAACAACTTTGGGCCTAAATCTTTGCAGGTCTAAACTTTGTAAAATTTGTTTACAAACTTCTACTTCTTCAGATCTGGGGACGTTTTTATTGGGGGTGAGCGAAACTCGAATTGTATCGCCAATGTTTTGATTCAGTAGAATCCCCAGCGCAATGCTGCTTTGCACCACACCTTGGTGGCCTGAACCCGCTTCGGTCAAACCAAGATGTAAGCAGTAATCACTCTGCTCGGCGACGGCGGTGTAGGCGGCGACCACTTGGTTTACTTCGGATATTTTCACCGATACTACAATTCTATTTTTCTTAAGCCCATATCTTTCAGCCAGTTTAGCCGAATTAAGGGCTGACTTTACCATCGCTTTAATAAATATTTCACCAGAACTTAAAGGGGTAGGGGATTGAGCGTTAAGCTCCATCAATTCGTCTAAAACTTTTTCATCTAAACTGCCGCCATTAACGCCAATCCGAACGGCTTTGTTGTTGGCGATGGCTATTTCGACCATCTCCTTAAAGTTGGTGTCATCGGCGTTACCGGGGTTAATGCGGTATTTATCTAAAGCGGTAGCGCACTCTGGCACGGCTTTTAAAAGCTTGTTCCCGTTGAAATGAAAATCACCCACAAAAGCGACCTCTTTATCAAACTTAGTTCGAACGCGTTTAATAATCTTGGGGATCGCTTTAGCCGCCGCTATGTCGTTGACCGTCATTCTAATAACTTGCGCCCCGGCGTGGGCGAGTTCTAAAGCTTGCGCTATAGTAGCCTCAGTATCACTGGTGTCGGTGTTGGTCATTGATTGGATGACAATCGCGTTTCCTCCACCCATCTTGATGGGGCCAATTTTAACTTCAGGGGTCAGTCTATTTTTTTTCATGCTCTTAATTCCAGAGGAAGCGGGAATGATAAACCAGATTCGTCTTTGGTGAGCACAATTTCGACTTTAACGTTTGGATTAAAGGTCTTGGCTTTTTCGATCACAGGCATCACTAAGCTATCGGGCACCGAAGCGCCAGAAGTCAGGCCTAAATTTTTAAACTCAAAAATATTATTGGGAATTTCGTCAGCGTTATCATATAACTTCGAATCAATACTATTTTGCTTCGCCGTGACGACCATTTTATTGGAATTAGATGAGTTTGGCGAGCCTATGACCACAATGTAGTCACACGTTTCACTGAGCACTTTAACCGCGTCTTGCCGATTTTGCGTAGCGTAGCATAAATCGCCAGGCTCACGTAGGTGCGGAATTTTTTCTTTTAACTTGGCCGCCATGGCGTTCGTGTCATCCACAGAAAGCGTGGTTTGTGAAAGCACGACCACTTTCTCCGTTTCATCTCTCTCAAGCGCTTCAATGTCAGCAAAATTTTCTATTAAAGTCATAGGAGCGACGTCCATAACGCCAATTGATTCTTGGTGTTCTTTCTGCCCAATATAAAAAATTTTAAAGCCGTCGGTATGAAACTTTTGCGCTTCCCAGTGTACCTTTGTGACCAGTGGGCAGGTGGCATCAATTATTTTTATGCCTCTGGCTTCGGCTCTTTTTCTAAAAGATGGGGCCGTGCCATGAGCCGATAAAATAAAAACGGCGTTTTCGGGGATCGCTTCAACGTCGTCTGAAAAAACTACGCCACGACTACGAAAAGACTCTACTACCGTGCGGTTATGTACGATTTCGTGATTGACCCAGACTGGGCAATCCCATTTTTTTAAAGCCAAATCTACAATGGCAATAGCACGTTCAACGCCCGCGCAAAATCCACGAGGTTGAGCCAGGTAAATGGTTTCTATCATCTATGTATTTCTAATTAAAAAAAAGCCTTTGTCACGAATACCATTTACTTTGGCCCTTTGGTCTTTATAACTTTAAAGAAGTCTTAACGCTTAGGTTTTGATGTATAGATTACTAGATACGATTAATTGTCCGAGCGACTTGAAGCAGTTGTCACTTCAGCAGCTACCAGATTTATGTGTAGAAATAAGAGCTTTTTTAATTGCCAATGCGGCGGCCAACGGCGGGCACTTTGGTTCTAGTTTGGGAGTGGTAGAATTAACCGTGGCGCTGCACTACGTGTTTGATTTACCCGTCGATAAAATCGTATGGGATGTGGGGCATCAAGCCTACGTGCATAAAATTTTAACGGGGCGACGGGATCAATTTCATACCAATCGTAAGCAAGGCGGGCTGGCAGGTTTTACGAAACAATCTGAAAGTGAATACGACGCTTTTGTGGCTGGGCACGCGTCAATTTCAATTTCCGCGGCGCTTGGCATGGCGACGGCCAGTCACATAAAAGGGGAGAGTGCTAAACACATTGCCGTTATTGGCGATGGAGCTTTAACGGGTGGCATTGCTTACGAAGGTTTAAACAATGCGGGTGACTCAAAAGCTGATTTGTTAGTTATTTTAAATGATAATCAAATCTCGATTGATCCGAATGTGGGAGCGATGACCAAAATGCTGGTCAATATAACCAGTTCGCGACGTTTTAATAACGTTCGAAATGGCTTAAAAACATGGCTGCAACACCACGGAAAAGTAGGAAAAGCGCTAGATGCTGGTGCTTACCGGGTTGAGAAAAGTGTTAAAAATTTAATGTTCACGCAGAGCAATATGTTTGAGGCGTTAAATTTTCAGTACTTTGGTCCCCTTGATGGGCACGATGTTTTAAAGACGGTTAAGTTACTGAAAAAAATTAAGAATTACCCAGGGCCTAAGTTACTGCATTCTTTAACCGTTAAAGGAAAAGGCTTTGCGCCAGCGGAGGCCGAACAAATTAAGTGGCATGCCACCGAAGGGTTTGATGAAAAAACGGTGCACGAAGAAGCCCCTAAAAAAGGCGAATCGAAGTTGTTGGGCCCGATTAAATACCAAGATGTATTTGGCGAAACGTTGGTAGAACTGGCAGAAAAGAATGAAAACATTGTGGGTATAACACCAGCTATGCCGAGTGGTTGCTCGCTCAATAAAATGATGGAACGGTTTCCTGACCGAGCCTTTGATGTGGGTATTGCCGAGCAACATGCGGTTACGTTCGCGGCCGGTTTAGCCACGCAAGGTTTAGTGCCGTTTTGTAATATTTACTCTACGTTTGCGCAACGCGCGTACGACCAAATTATTCACGACGTAGCGATTGAAAAAACGCCCGTGCGCTTTTGTTTAGACCGAGCAGGGTTAGTAGGGGCGGATGGTGAAACGCATCAGGGCGCGTTCGATATCGCTTATCTACGAGCCATACCCAACTTAATAATAGCCGCGCCGCGTAACGAAGTTGAATTAAGAAATTTGATGTACACATTTGCGGATTACCATGAAGGGCCTACGGTGGTGCGCTACCCCCGAGGAAAAGGCCACATGGCCGATTGGCGTCAGCCCTTTAAGAAAATAGAAATCGGTAAAGGGGAGTGTTTGAAAGAAGGTTCAAAATTAGCCGTTATATCGGTCGGTACGATGGAGCATAATGTGAAGCAAGCTATAAATTTATTTGAAGCACAGATCCCGGGATCTAAGAACAATAACTTTGCTGATCCCGGGATCATAGCGCACTACGATTTGCGCTTTATTAAGCCTTTAGATGAAAATTTATTAAGATTGTTGTTCATAAAATTTGATCAAATAATTGTCGTCGAAGAAGGCGTCATAAATGGCGGAGCGGGTTCGGCTATTTTAGAATGTGCGAGTGATAATAATTACAAAGGAAAAATTACGCGCTTAGGGTTACCGGACGCTTTTATCGCGCACGGTACGGTTGAGCAGCAGCAAGTCGAATGTGGCCTTGATAGTGCCAGTATTTTGAAAGTCATAAATAACCTATTATCGGATTGCTAAAACCGTTTATTTTAGCAATATAAAAGGTGATGAGTGAAAGTGCACCCGACGGTTTAGAAGGCGTAATGATGGGCAATGTCTCGGAAGAGGCTGGGGAGTCGAATGAACAAATTCAAGCCCGAATCGCGGCAGCTACTGCCAAAGTGCAACAAATTAAAAAAGACGAATCAGCCGCTCATAGTTTTGATGAACAGCTAGCGAAGCTCATTCAACAACTAACCCCTGAAGAGTTAAATTTTGTTATTTTTATGGTCGATCACGAAGTCACGAGTCTGACGATTCTCGCGTTTTTATCGATTGTAAATAATGAGGCCGGGCAAATTTGTTATCTGGCGTTTGAGAAAGATATTAAACAGAAAGCCGATATTTCAGAAGCGGGTTTACCGGCTGAAGCCGAGAACAAAGTTTCGTTTTGGTGGACGTTTATTTACGCGGCTGATCATACTTCTAAAACGAGTCGGTTAAAAGAACTGAAAGAAAACGCAGATTTTGTAAAAGGCGTATCACGATTTTCGGTGATATTTTTACACCAGTTTTTACAAACGCTTGAGCTGGATAATTTTTCGGACGAGCAGCTTAAAAAAGTATTGCAACGCTACCAAAAAGGCTTGTTTGCTTAAGTCTTTATAATCCATTTGACTTTGTTTTTTTATATTTTAAATTAAGCTTTGAATTTAACCTATCTAAAATGAAATCACCACAATTAACAGATGAAGGGGGCGACTACCAATTGTTATTCGCAGATCTAGGATTAGATATTCAAGATCCATCCCTTGCTAAATATTTTGGAAGAGAGTCTGATGGCCAAGGTGGTGCGGATACACAGGATACTTTAGTACCAGTCTTGGATAGAGCTGATAGCGGTCGAGATCTTACGAGAGTTTTAGCAGATGACGGAAGCGTAATTGATGCAAGAGCTGCATTTGAGCGAGTTTTAAAAACGTCAAAAAAAACGGGTCAATCTGTTAGCGACTTACTTGATGAGG
>Ga0307934_1000976_pt1 | contig 19166 bp, 15 predicted proteins | sample OrgLakmetageno90_FD_201838 | JGI IMG/M metagenome (GOLD analysis project Ga0307934, IMG submission 201838) | Saline water microbial communities from Organic Lake, Antarctica - #90 | ecosystem: Environmental > Aquatic > Non-marine Saline and Alkaline > Saline | place: Antarctica: Organic Lake... | reverse complement strand
TGCAGAATCATTCAATTCCAAAATAAAGCTCTTCAGAGCTAATTTAAGAGGAGTTGTTGATGTTAAATTTTTCCTCTTTAGATTAGAGAAACTTTTTGCTTAGTCCCCATAAAATGAACGTGACCCAAAAAAACCCATCCTAATTAATCAGGATGGGTTGAACTTTTATTTAGGAGAAAATCTATTTTATTCTACACATGACTTTTTTGTAACAAAAGGTTGTTAAAGAGTACTTTGTAGTGTTATTAATGTATACCATTCATCCACTTTCTCAAAGTAGGTACCATGAAAAATAAGATCAACGCGGCGCCACCTACTACTGCAACTCCCCATATGAGGTAAGTATTAGAGTAGACTTCTAAGGTCTCAATCTGACTAGCATTCTCTCCTAAGTCTTCGCTAGCGGTTAACTCTCCAATTAGGCCTGCCATTTTATTCGCTAACGCAATAGATAAGAACCAAGCTCCCATAACAAAGCCAATAGCTTTTTTGGGAGATAATTTAGTGATCATAGAAAGCCCAACCGGGGACAAGCTTAATTCTCCCATGGTATGGAAAAGGTACATTAATACAAGAAATACGACAGGAACAATTCCTTCAACTGCAAAAAATTGGGAGCCGAGAACTATAAAAGCAAAACCTAGTGCCAAGAGTGAAAGTCCCAATACGAACTTCATAGGGGTAGAAGGTTCTTTACCACTGTTTCGCATTTTAATCCACATCCATGAAAAAACAGGAGCCAGAGTCATTATAAAGAAAGCATTGAAGAATTGAAAAATGGAAGCCGGAATTTCTGAACCTAGTACAACTCTATCTATATTTCTTGCAGTGAATAAAGTAATGGATCCACCGGCTTGTTCAAATAAAGCCCAAAAAACAGAATGGAATAAAAATAAGACTACAACCACCCATAAGCGCTCCTTTCCGGACTTGCTCTCTTGCTTAGATGACATGAATAGCAACACTCCTAAAATTCCTATACTAAGAAATATTAAAATCCATGTGACTACGTTGCTTAAGTTTAAGAATTGGGCACTAATAGGAATGAAAATTAAAGTACCTATGATGGTGAGCAGTTGATTGCGCTTCAATTTCGGATTGTCAACTTTTACGAAACTTTTCGCTTCTATCGCTAAAACCTCCGTGCGTTCCTCTTTTGTTGCATTTAATAAAGCAATGTCAGCTGATTCATCAATTTCAGGAAAATCTTCAAGAGAACTTGGGTTTATTCCTTTCTTTCCAAAAGTTTTAGGTCCAAATAGCCAGAAAACTACTAACCCTAACATCATTCCGATTCCTGCTAAACCGAATCCGTAGTGCCATGAAATCTGCTCTCCTACATACCCGCAGGTTACAATTGAAAGCAGTGCTCCAATATTTACTCCCATATAAAAGATAGTAAATGCACCATCCTTTCTACTGTCATTTAAGCCATAGAAACTACCTAAAAAACTAGAAATGTTTGGTTTAAAAAAACCATTTCCAATTATAATAAAGGCAAGGGAGATGAAAAATAGCTGCATGTTTCCACCAAAAAACATACCCTCTAGTGCTAAGGCAAAGTGCCCTGCCATCATTAATACACCTCCAAATAATACAGCTTTCCGGAATCCAAGTACTTTGTCAGCTAAAATTCCTCCTACAACTGGGAAAAGATAAACCATGGCAGTGTAGGAACCGTAAATACCCAATGCTTTAGTATCAGCTTCGTTTTGGCTCAATTCACTAAATAGCTCTTGAACCATGTATAGCGTTAGCAACGCACGCATACCATAGTAGGAGAAACGCTCCCACATCTCCGCAAAGAAGAGAACAAATAATGCTTTTGGGTGAAGTTTGCGATTGGTATAAATAATGATTGGAACCCAAATGAGCACGAATGCCCATGCAACTACCATAATCCAAAATCCTATATTCATCGTTTGAGGGTTTAAATTTTAAATACTAGGCTTGTCCGCAATTTCAAATCCTTCAGCTTCTTCATTGTGAGAACCTTCTTGTGTATCCTCAGCACCATGTGCTAATCGTTTTAGAGGCTTCAATAATGCTATAACCAGTAATCCAATGGCGGTACAAAAGATTGCTATTCCCGTGAATATCTCTAATTCACCGGCAGATTGAGACCATTCGCCAACTAATCCGGCAACTTTATTACCAACCCCTGTAGCTGCAAAATAGACTCCCATCATCAAGGAAGCATATTTTAGTGGTGCCAGTTTTGTAATGTAAGACAAGGCGACCGGAGATGCGCAAAGCTCACCAATAGTGTGAAATAGGTAGGCAAGTACTAACCAATACATGGCAGATGAACCTTCTGCTTCAAATTGAATAGACGCTGCTGACATAAATAAAAATCCAACACCCATGATGATTACACCAATTGCCATCTTAAAGATGGAAGAAGATTCCCTTCCTCTTGTTTTCCACCAAACCCAAAAAGATGCAATTGGCACACCCAAGGTTATAATGAAAAATGCATTCACAGATTGAAACCACGAAGCTGGGATTGCGTCACCAATGTATGGAATGGTGAAACTTAAACTTAAGTCAGTTTTTTGCGCTGTATAAATGTTCATTAATCCTCCTGCTTGCTCAAAGGCGCCCCAAAAAATGATAATTAAAAGGAATGAAATCCCCATCACTTTCATACGGTCTACCTCAATTGCAGTAAGTGGCTTTTTCTTAGCTTCAGCTTCTTTTGGACTTAAATCCTTAGTTGCTTCTCCAACTCCTTTTAAAAACTTTCTTCCCCACATGAATACTGCCTGTCCAACAAGCATTCCTATTCCTGCTAGGCCGAATCCATAATGCCAACCATAAACTTCGGCAACGCCTCCAACAATTAGTGCAGATAAAAATGCTCCGATGTTGATACCGATGTAAAAGATGGTAAACCCTTTATCGCGTCTTAAATCACCTTGAGGATACAACCCACCAACCATGGTTGAAATGTTTGGTTTTAAACCCCCAACTCCTAAAATAATTAATGCTAAACCGGCATAAAATGCCCATAAAGCTTCTACTGCTAAAATACCATGACCTAAACAAAGAAGAAGTCCACCTATAAATACAGTCTTCTTTTGTCCCCAAAGTTTATCGGCTATTAATCCACCGGCAATAGACATAACGTAAACTAACATGGTGTATGTTCCATATAAACTAATTGCATCGCCTTCATCCCAGCCAAAACCCGGATTATCTCCTGTTGCTGATGAGATCATAAAAAGCACTAAAATTGCTCTCATTCCATAATAGGAGAATCGTTCCCACAATTCGGTAAAAAATAGAATGTAAAGTCCTTTTGGGTGACCCCAGAGGTCGTCATTAGCTGTTGCTACGTTTGCCATAATATAATTTTAAGGTTGTGTTTGATTTTTAAGAGTGTCTAAAATAGTAAAATTTAGTAAGCTTTTGTACCCTGAATAAAGGTAGTTGATTATAGGTTTTCCAATACGAAGTTGGTCATTTTAGAATATAAATGATAGCGTGTATTCCCACCGTAAATTCCGTGATTCTTATTGGGATACACAAATAGGTCAAATTGTTTATCCGCATCTACTAGTGCGGAAATCATTTCCGTTGTGTTTTGTAAATGAACGTTATCATCAGCCATACCGTGTACCAAAAGGTATTTACCCTTTAATTTTTCTACGTGGTTAATTGGAGAATTGTCGTCGTACCCGTCTTCATTTTCTTGTGGAGTTTGCATGTAACGCTCTGTGTAAATAGAGTCGTAAAATCTCCAATTGGTAACAGGTGCAACGGCAATGGCAGCTTTAAAGTAGTCGGCACCTTTTAGTAAACAAAGGGAAGACATGTATCCACCATAACTCCAACCTTGAACTCCAATTCGTGACCCATCAACGTAAGGAAGAGTGGCGAAATATTTTGCTGCTTCAATTTGATCTTCCGTCTCATACTTACCAAGCTGCTTGTAGGTAACTTTTTTGAAATCTACACCTCGAGCTCCTGTCCCTCTATTATCAACCGAGACAACGATATATCCTTTTTGCGCCAATAGTTGATGCCAAAAGAAGTTCGATCCTCCCCAAGAGTTGGTAACGGTTTGTGAACCTGGCCCACCATAAATGGTTAAGAATACCGGGTACTTTTTGTTCTTGTCAAAATTTGGAGGCTTAATCATCCAAGCATTTAACTCCACATCTTGAGATGTCTTGAAACTAAAAAAAGTTTTTTCTCCTATTTCATACTCTCCCAATTGCTGCGTAAGTTTTTGGTTGTCTTTTAGAACTCTTATCACATTTCCTGTAGAATTATTTAAGGAAACATAATTAGGAGTATTTGCGGTAGTGTGGTAATTGATGAAATAGCTAAAACTATTGCTAAAATCTGCACTATTGGTTCCGTCCTTTTTGGTTAACCTATTTTTTCCTGTACCATCTAGTTTAATCGAATATACATTTCTGTCAAGTGGAGAGGTTTCCGCAGATTGATAATAGACAATTCCCTTCGCTTCATTAATTCCATAATAATCTGTTACCGGCCAATCGCCATTCGTAATTTGATTTTTTAGGCTTCCATCTATGTTATGCAGGTAAAGGTGTCTATATCCAGATTTTTCACTTAAGAGAATAAAGTGTTTTTGATCTGCCATAAAATGCACATCAAAAGGCATCTCAATATAGGTATCACTTTTTTCTGTGTGGACAGTATTTGCCTTCCCCGTAGAGGCGTTTACTAAATTGATTTTAACTTCACTCTGGTGTCTGTTAGATGAAATTACAGCCAATGTGTTTGCATCTTTTGTCCACTCAATAGAAGGAATGTACTGGTAATCTGTTCCTAAGTCAACATTAGTTGTTTTGGTAGAAGTTAAGTCAAATATTTTTATTTGCACTTTCGCATTTTCTTCACCTGCTTTTGGGTACTTGAATTTGTAATCTGAAGGGTAGAGATCATCGTACATTTTCATGTTCCATTGTTTCACTGCGGCTTCATCGAATCGGTAAAAAGCAAGCTTTTGACCGTCTACGGACCATTGAAATGCTTTTGAAAGTTCCAATTCCTCTTCATAAACCCAATCGGATGCTCCGTTTATTATTTTATTGAATTCTCCGTCTTCAGTAATCTGAACGACTTTATTCGTTGTAAAATCTTTAAAAAATAAATTGTTGTTCATAACGTACGCTACTTTATTTCCGGAAGGAGAGAAGTCGGCATACATTTGCTTGTCTTCTTTAGCTAGTTGCTCAATCTTCTTACTTTTTAAATCGTAAACAAAGAAGTTAGCTTTGGAAGATCTTCTATAGATGGCCTCTACCTCAGTTCCTATTAGAACTTTTTTCTCATCTGATGAAAATTCATAGCTCTGCATGCGGAGTTCTTTTCCGTCAAAAGTTAAATCTTTAGCTTCTATAATCGTGGCAACTTTCTTCCCTGTTTTATAGTTGTATTGAACCAAGTTGATTCCGGATTTTCCTCTTTCCAGCACCGTGTAATTTTTTCCATCGTTCATCGAACGCACTCCTCGAACGGTTTCACTTGAAAAGGTGTAATCTTTCCAAATGTCCTTCAAATCAATCATTTTTTTCAAGGGCGGTGCATAATCGCTCTGTTTGCTTATGGGTGCGGTCTCTACTCTTTCGTCTGCTATCTGTGCATTCACAGTGCTTGCCAATAAAATGCTAATAAATACTATCGCAACTCTCTTCATGTATACTTTCTTTAGATAATTTTAGGAAGTCCAATTTAGCCAAATAATACTGTTAAATCTAATTGCATGAAAAACGAATTCTCTCAGGTTAAAGAAGAAGATTTAGTATACTTTAAGTCGATCGTAACTGCTGAAAATTGTTTCACGGAACAGGCAAGGTTGACTGAATACGACCACGATTATACGGAAGATTTACATTTTCTGCCGCATGTGGTTCTGATTCCTGAAACAGTAGAACATATTTCAGAAATTGTCAAGTATTGCGATTCTAAAAATTTCCCGGTAACTGTGCGTGGAGCAGGCACAGGTTTAAGCGGTGGAGCTTTACCCATTTTCGGAGGGGTTTTGTTGAGTATGGAGAAGTTTAACTCTATCCTTAACATTGATTTGGACAATGCTCAAGCAACGGTTGAACCCGGAGTGATAACTCAAGTGTTTCAAGAGGCAGTTGCTGCGAATGGGCTTTTTTATCCGCCAGATCCGGCGAGTAAAGGAAGTTGTTTTATTGGAGGAAATTTAGCTGAAAACAGTGGCGGTCCGAAAGCAGTAAAATATGGAGTGACCAAAGACTTTGTTTTAAATTTAGAAGTGGTTTTGGCAGACGGTTCGGTGATTTGGACCGGTGCAAATGTGATAAAAAATGCCACAGGGTTAAACGTTACGCAATTAATGGTTGGTAGTGAAGGGACATTAGGAATTATCACCAAAGCAGTTTTTCGACTCCTGCCTTTACCTAAGATCGATATTTTAATGTTGGTGCCTTTTAAAAAGGCCAAACAAGCTTGTCAAGCAGTCTCTACTATTTTTCAAGCTGGGGTAATTCCTAGTGGATTAGAGTTTATGGAAAAGGATGCTCTTCTTTTTGCAAAGAAATACGTGGATGGGATTGATATTGAAATTAACGAAACCGATGAGGCGCACCTGCTCATTGAATTAGATGGAAATGACGAGGGTGTTCTAGTGAAGGAGGCAGAACTAATTCACGACCTTTTAGGTCAGTTTGAATGTGGTGAAATATTATTTGCTGATTCGCAGGCGCAAAAAGATAGATTGTGGAAATTGAGAAGGAGTTTGGGTGAGGCGGTGAAAGTGAATTCCATCTATAAAGAAGAGGATACCGTTGTAAAGCGAGCTGAATTACCAAAGTTATTAGTTGGGGTTAAAGAAATTGGAGAACGTTATGGGTTTAAATCCGTTTGCTACGGGCATGCCGGAGACGGAAATTTGCATGTCAATATCTTAAAAGGTGAAATGACGGATGCTGAATGGGATGGGGACCAATTGAAGAATGGAATCCGAGAAATTTTTCAATTGTGTAAAAAACTTGGTGGAACCATTTCTGGGGAGCATGGTATAGGCTTGGTTCAAAAAGAATACATGGATGTGGTTTTCTCTAAAAGAGAGATGGAACTTCAGAAATCAATAAAGCAAGCCTTTGACCCAAACGGGATATTGAACCCGGGAAAAATTTGGGCATAAAAAAACCACGCTAATTGCGTGGTTTTTTTGTTATCGTTAAAATTACTTTTTAACGTAAATTTTTTCTTTAATTCTCGCTGACTTACCTTTCAACTCTCTTAAGTAATAAATTCTTGCTCTTCTTACAGAACCACTTTTTATCACTCTAATACTCTCTAAGAACGGAGAAGCCATTGGGAAAACTCTTTCAACAGCCATTCCACCAGTTACTTTACGCACAGTGAAAGTTTCGTTAACACCTGTGTTTCTTCTTTGGATTACAGTCCCTTGAAAAACCTGAGTTCTTTCTTTTTCACCTTCTCTAATTTTATAGGCTACTGCTATAGTATCTCCAGCTCCAAACTTTGGAAGTTCGTGCGTTGGGTTTAAGTCTTGTTCTACGAATTTTATTGCGTCCATTTCTTCAAAAATTATGCTCTATAAAAGAGGAGAGCAAAAGTAGTATTTTCTATATAAATAGCAACTCCTTACTCTGAATATTTTTTATACAGTTCCGGGCGCCTTGTTTTTGTGCGTTCTAGGCTCTTTTCGTGCCTCCAAATTTCAATTTTTTTCAAGTCTCCTGAAATTAAAATGTCAGGAACCTTCATGCCTTTGTACTCTGCAGGTCTCGTGTACACCGGCGGTGCCAATAAATTATCTTGATAAGAATCAGATAAAGCAGAAGTTTCGTCGTTTAATACGCCGGGTAAAAGACGAACAATACTATCGGTGAGAACAGCTGCGGCGAGCTCCCCTCCGGATAAAACGTAGCTTCCAATAGAAATTTCTTTAGTAATAAAGGCTTCCCGAGCTCTTTCGTCAATTCCTTTATAGTGGCCACAAAGAATCATCAAGTTTCCTTTTAAAGAGAGATTATTACTCATCGACTGATTGAGCTCCTCACCATCCGGTGTCATATAAATGATTTCGTCGTAACTTCTTTCTGCCTTTAGTGCAGAAATGCAATTGTCAATTGGTTCCAAAGTCATCACCATGCCTGCACCACCACCAAAAGCGTAATCGTCAACCGACTTTTGCTTTTGAGTGGAATAGTCTCTTAGATTATGAACGTGAATTTCTACTAAACCTTTTTCCTGAGCACGCTTCAAGATAGAAGCAGAGAAAGGGCCTTCCAATAATTCAGGTAGTACTGTTATGATGTCAACTCTCACTAATATTTTTTTTCAAAATTACTCGTTTAAATCAACTTAAAAACGACTGCAAAAAGCTTGTTTAGCTTTCTTAATTTTGATCTAGATGAAGAAGAAAAATAAAAATTTCAAGATAGGCGGAATAGTTTTCCTTCTATTATTTTTAACTGCTGGATATCTATTCGTTAATTATTACAGCAAGATTTTTTCGGTAAATACTTCTATTAACGAAAGTGACCCTTATATATATGTTACCACTGGAACAAACCTGAGCGATTTGGTAAGTCAACTGGAGCAGCGAAAATTATTAATCGATAAGCAATCCTTTTTGTGGGTTGCTGATCAGAAATCCTTTGATATTCCAAAACCGGGCAAATACAGATTAAAGGAAAGAATGAACAACAACGAATTGGTGAACCTTCTGCGTTCCGGCAGGCAAGAACCTGTAAAACTAACATTTAACACCATTCGAACTTCCAAAGATTTGGCAGGTAAAGTGGGAAAGCAGTTAGAAGCGGACTCGGTGGAGATATTGCGTATGCTTACCGATGAAGCATTAGCGGCTAAGTATGGCTTCAACGAAAAAACTTTCATGACTTTATTTATTCCAAATACGTATGAAGTTTATTGGAACACTTCTGCCGAGGAGTTTTTGCGGCGGATGGCAAGAGAGTATAAAACGTTCTGGACGGAGAAACGCAAGACCAGAGCCAAGGCGCTTAATTTAAGTCAATCTGAAGTTTCCATTTTAGCATCTATCGTTCAAGCAGAGCAGTCGGAACATAGAGATGAGCGCCCTAGAGTGGCAGGGTTATACATTAATAGAATTAAGAAAAGGATGAAATTGCAGTCAGATCCTACAATTATTTACGCAATCGGAGATTTTTCTATTAAGCGAGTATTGAATAAACACATGAAAATGGATTCACCTTATAATACATATATGTATGCAGGTTTGCCTCCCGGCCCAATTAATCTGCCAGAAATTTCTTCCATAGATGCGGTTTTAAACTACGAGAAACACGATTACATATACATGTGTGCGAAGGCCGATTTTTCTGGTTACCATAATTTTGCTCGAACATTTTTTCAGCATAATGTAAATGCGAAGGCATATCGCAACGAACTAAATCGGAGAAAAATTATGAAGTAAATAGGTTATTGCCTAATTACTTTAATAGTTCCATGCGTTCCATCATTGTAGTGGATCTTGATAAAATATAATCCTGGATTATTGGGTGATTTTGTCTTGTATGATTTTTTTGCCCTAAAATCTTCTTCTTCAATCATTGTTCCGAAACTGTTAAATATTTCGAATTTCTTGAAGTATTTAGTAGACTTTATTGAAACAAAATTTTCTAATGGATTTGGGTAGATGACCAGCTTTGATTTATCTTCAACACTCGTTTTAACATTAGCATCTTTATCAATGGATGTAAGTAATCCTAACGAATCAATTCTTGTAAAAAATATATTTTTTCGAGCATTTGTGTCAGTATAATATCCTGTTAGAAGGATGTTATTGTTGTTGATTTTCATGTCCCTAATAACGGATTCTTTTCCTGGCAAATATTTAATCCATAATACGTTGTAGTTTGTATCTAGTTTCATCAAATTGATGGTGTCTTTACGAATGGCACCTTGTCCGCAAACATAAATTGCATTTTCATGAAACTTTATTATTCGACCTTGCCAACCTTTATTTTTTGTCACAAATTTCTTGTAGACAGGCTGACTCCCAGCTTGACTAACTTCTATAATGTATGTGGTGTCATAAGTGTGCCGTGCCTGCTCGATTGTAAAGATATATTTCCCATTAATAAAATCTGAAACACTCCGAACTGATTCATATGTATGGTTATACGTTCGTGAGAATAATTGATTTCTATTTGGTGATATTTTTATTAAAAGGCTGATTGGTGGCAACACAGGTGCGTCATATCCACCAACTAGATAGTTACCTTGCGTATCAATATAGATATTACTGAAAGTACAACCACTATTGCAGGTTCCATATGTATTTGAAAATTGCGTGTCCTCTATACCATTAGAGTCTAATCTAACAATATAACTTGCGGGAGCCATGTTGAATGTTTCTCCAACTGCTATAATGTTTCTTAGTGAATCGACTGCTATGTCATAATATCTGACGGTTGCATTGTTCGCTATTGGTTTGAACCATAATGAGTCGCCGATGGAATTAATCTTTAATATCCTCGTTTGTCCACTTAATATTAAAAAGTTACTGTCACCTGCGCTAATTATTTTTGTGAATGGAAATGAGTTTGTGGAGTTGTACGTTTTGGTCCATAATGTATCTCCATTAAAGTTAACCTCACCTATGGTGTTGTTACCTCCCAGCTGCATTGTCACTAAGTATGAAGAGTCAGTTTTCAATGAAAGAGAATGAGCTAGATCATTAGAATTGTTATTCACACCGTAAGTGTTGTTGTAAGTTAATTGACAATAAGTTGATTTAAAGGTAGATATGGTAATTATAAATAGTATTAGGTATCTCATGTTAGACAAAATTGGTTACAAGCTAAAATAATAAATATCAAAGACTTTTAATCAAAAAGCCATTTTGTTACTTTTGCCATCCTTTAAATGAGAAAGATATGTCAAAGATAAAGTTTGGAACAGACGGATGGAGAGCCATCATAGCAAAAGATTATACCGTAGAAAATGTAGCAAGAGTTTCGCAAGGAACCGCAGATTGGCTGAATGCTAATTTTGATAAACCAACGTGCGTTATTGGTCACGATTGTAGATACGCAGGAGAGATGTTTGCTGAAACATCGGCAAAAGTATTAACAGCAGCAGGTGTTAAAGTATATCTTGCAAAGGGAGCGGTTTCTACGCCAATGGTGTCTCTAGGGAACGTAAAATTATCAGCTTCTTTAGGTGTCGTCATTACGGCATCTCACAATCCTCCATCGTACAATGGCTTTAAACTAAAAGGTCATTTTGGAGGTCCATTGTTGCCAAAGGAAGTGCAAGAAGTGGAAGATTTAATTCCGGATTCAACTACACTTGATTTGGATGGAATTAAAATGGAAGACTTGGTAGCTCAAGGCAAAGTGGAATATGTTGATTTAGAGCAAATGTATATCGACCATGTGGAAGCGAACTTTGACATGAAATCGATTCGAGAATCAAACATGAATTTTGCTTTTGACGCTATGTATGGAGCAGGACAAGATGTTATGAGAAGGTTGTTGCCCGACATTACATTTCTACATTGTGAGCACAATCCTGGTTTTGATGGTCAAGCGCCTGAACCAATACACAGAAATTTGTTGGAATTTTCGGAATTATTAAAAGTATCTGAAGGAGATTTAGATTGTGGATTAGCGGTAGATGGAGATGCAGATCGAATAGGGTTATATAATTCTAAAGGAGAGTTCATCGACTCTCATCATATTATTCTTTTACTCATCAATTACCTTTCGAAAGAAAAGAAGATGACTGGTAAGGTGGTAAACGCCTTTTCAGTTTCTCCAAAAATCAAGAAAATGTGCGATGCATATGGTATCGATTACGAAGTAACTAAAATTGGATTTAAATACATTGCGGGTCACATGGTTTCTGAAGACGTTTTAGTTGGAGGAGAAGAGTCTGGTGGAATCGCAATCAAAGGACACATTCCGGAAAGAGACGGTATATGGATGGGCTTAGTAATTTGGGAGTACATGGTGAAGTCAGGTAAATCATTAGATGACTTGATCGCTGAAGTGTACGAAGTTGTTGGAGCATTCAAATTTGAAAGAATTGATTTACACTTAGAAGAAGCCGACAAATTGAGAATTATGGAAAGTTGTAAAAACGACGAGTACAGCCAATTTGGTTCTTACAAAGTGGAGCGCATTGAAAAAGTAGATGGGTTTAAATTTTACTTCGCAAACGATGAGTGGGTTATGATTCGCCCATCAGGAACAGAGCCTGTTTTGAGAACATACGCAGAGTCTGAAACAACTGAAGGAGCATTTAAAATATTGAAAGAGGTACACGAAACGATTAACGGATAGTTAGCTTCGAATTTAAAACGAAAAGCCCTTTTGCAATGGCACACTGAGCGAAGTCGAAGTGTAACGAGCAAAAGGGCTTTTTTATGCGTTATATTGTGTTATCTGCTACAATGTAAATATTAGAGATCACTAATTTGCACCTTGCCTTGGAAAGTTTTCTTTCTGCCGTTACTGTTCTCTATTTCAACTTGCCAAGCAAAATTTCCTTGAAGTATATTTCCTGAATTATTATTAAGTCGTCCATTCCATCCTTCATTTTTATCGTTGGTTTTAAACACAGCTCGTCCCGCCATATCCATTATTTCTAAAGTAAAACTAGTGAAGGTATAAGGTTGCAACGCTTCTAAAACAAATTCATCGTTCGTGCCGTCTTGTTTAAGTGGGGTGAAAGCGTTAGGAAATATAGTTGGGGTGAAATGTCTTTCCATAACGACAGTCTTGGTGATTGTTGAAGTACAACCATTTTCAGAAGTGTAATCTAAGTTCATTTGATACGTGCCAGGGTTTTCAAACCACCAAGCAGTAACTTTTTGAAATTGTACCCTATCGTTGTATTTGTCTACGTACCACATGTATTGTCCCGGTTGTGGGTTAGTAGCAATCAATCTAACATTGTAATCGTAGAATGGATTGTCAATGTTTTCGTATTCAAAATCAACAGTTTCTGCAGGTGAAATGACTATTGATTTAGAAAATTTACCAAGAACGTTTTGTTGATTTGAAATGATGAATGTCAACTTATAATCTCCGGCTTGATCAAAGGTATAAACGTTTTTGGCGTCTTCTCCTTTAATTACTTTTTCATTCACAAGCCATGTGAATTTTAAATCGTCTTCAACATTAGTGACGTATTCCCCTTCAAATTCAACCAATGTATTAATGCACGTTTTCGATAAAACATTAATATTTAGAAAATCTAGTTCAGGAGCTAGTTCTTTCTCAACAACCGCTTCAGATTCAATAGGCTTTGTAGGTGCTGCAGGTTCGTTATTGCTAGCCTTTTGATTCTGATCTACCTTGGTTTGTTCTTTTGGCGAAGCAACTACCGGCGTCACTTTATCCTCTTCAAGAACTTGAGATGTAATGATTTCCTTTACAGGAATATTTTCCGAAGTTGTAGTTCCGTCCTTTAGTGCGCTTGCTTTTTCGTCTATTATTTCTTCAGTATTGGCAGTATTGCTTTTCTCAGTCAGCTTTACCTCAGTTGCAGTTTCTGTTGTTTTGTCATATCTAGTATTGACAAAATAAACAGCCGAAGCTAGAACCACAAATGCAGCAGCAGCCTTCAGAAAAGTGCCGTAATTTGCTAAAAAACCTTTCTTCGCCACTGCAGATTCGATTTGCTTCCAATCTGCTTCTTGGTAACTGAACTGTGCCTCATTCAATTTCGATTGAAGCAACTGTTCTTCTGTTGTTAATTTGTTCTTCATATTTATACTCTTTCGCTCTTTTTTAAGTGCGTTTTAACCATTTGTTTTAAATTCTTCTTTGCTTTAGATAAGTTCGATTTAGATGTGCCTTCAGAAACACCCAGTTCCTCAGCAATTTCAGCATGACTGTAATCGTCTAAAACATATAAGTTGAACACAGCGCGGTATACCGGAGATAGTTGTTGAACAAATGACAAAAGTAAATCAGCATTTACATCATCAAAAATTCCCTCACTTTCTTCCTCTTCAGCAATTTGCTGAGATTCAATCAATGTTTCGCTCATGGCGAACTTGTTTTTGTTTTTACGATAATAGTCAATGGCATTGTTTACCATAATCCTTCTTATCCAGCCTTCTAAAGAACCATTAAAATTGAACTTCTCAATTTTGTCGAAAACCTTAATGAATCCATCTTGAAACAAATCTTTAGCATCCTCTGGTCTGCTTGCGTAACGTTGACAAACGATCATCATTTTGCTGTATAATGTTTTGTACAACAACTGCTGATAGTCCGCATTTCTTTCCGCACAGCCCTCAACTATTTTCCTTACATCTGCTTGGTTCGATAAATCCATTCCCGATTTTCTGTTCTAATGACGCTAAATTATTCAATGGTTGCTTAGCTGAGGTGAAAATTAATTTTCAACCCAACATCCGTGGAAAGGATGAAGCAATTGGTTATTTTTACGAACCTAATCATTTATAAAAAAATACCATGAAAGTTACAGTAGTAGGCGCCGGTGCAGTAGGTGCAAGTTGTGCAGAATACATTGCAATTCAGAATTTTGCTTCAGAAGTTGTTTTAGTAGATATTAAAGAAGGATATGCAGAAGGAAAAGCAATGGATTTAATGCAAACCTCTTCTTTGTTAGGATTCGATACCCAAATTGTAGGGAGCACTAACGATTATTCAAAAACAGCAGGAAGTGAAGTTGCAGTAATTACTTCTGGAATACCTAGAAAACCGGGTATGACAAGAGAAGAATTAATTGGTATAAATGCAGGTATTGTAAAAACCGTTTCTGAAAACTTGGTAAAGCATTCGCCAAACATTATCATTATTGTGGTTTCTAACCCAATGGATACCATGGCTTATTTGGCGCATAAATCAACTGGTCTGCCTAAAAACAGAATTATTGGAATGGGCGGAGCATTAGACAGTGCAAGATTTAAGTATCGTTTGGCTGAAGCATTAGATTGTCCTCAATCTGACGTGAGCGCAATGGTTATTGGAGGCCATTCTGATACTGGTATGTTGCCATTAACAAGAATTGCTACAAGAAACAGTGTACTTATTTCTGAATTTTTATCTGCAGAAAGACTAGACGAAGTTGCGCAAGCAACGATGGTTGGTGGTGCTACTTTAACAAAAATGTTGGGAACAAGTGCTTGGTACGCTCCGGGTGCTGCAGTTTCAGCGATGGTTCACGCAATCGCTACAGACTCTAAAAAAATGTTTCCTTGTTCTGCCATGTTAGAGGGCGAGTTTGGTTTAAATGATATTTCAATCGGCGTTCCATGTATTATTGGAAAAAATGGAATTGAAAAAATCGTTGAGATTGAATTGTCGGAAGCAGAGCAAAATAAATTGACAAAAAGTGCAGAAGCGGTTGCGAAAACAAACACGTTGTTAGACGCATAAGCTTACTGAATTAATAAACTTAGAAAAAGGTGAATGCATTGGTGTTCACCTTTTTTATTTTAAATAACTATGGTTAAGATTCAATTACAAAAAGTGGATATTCCGCCTGGAGGGGTGCATTTGGCACTAAATGTTACATTGAACGATACGCAAGTAAGAATGGTGGTAGATACCGGAGCCTCCCGATCTGTTTTAGATTTGAATTACTTTAAGGAGTTATTTCCCGATGCTGTCTTAAAAGAGGAGGAAAGTGACTCTGCAGGAGTTGGTGCTTCTGGTCTTGCCAGCTTTACCAGTTGGCTACCTTCTTTTTTTATTGAAGGCTTTGAAGTGAAAGAATGTGAATTAGCTTTAATGGACTTGAGCCATGTAAAAGCATCGTATTTAAATCTTGGAGAGGATGCAATTTATGGAGTGATTGGCGGAGATCTATTAGAACGTTACGAAGCAATTGTCGATTATTCTGATTTTAGTCTCACCTTACTCGATTAAGGTCGCAATACTAGTTTTTTTGTTTCTGTTTTAGTTGGATTTTTTACGGTAACAAAATAAACACCTTTGGATAAGTAACTAACATCTAGTATTTTTCTGTCCCCAATGAATTCTTCTGAAAAAACAAGCTGACCGGAAATACTTCTAATTTCAATAGAGTTGTTTTGGGTATTAGTCTTAGCTGAAAACTCAATGGTTAGCGATCCTTTGGTCGGATTGGGGTAAATCTTGAGAGCTGAACCTTCTTTTCTTTGTGTATTATCCAGTTCTGATAGGCTATTTACTCTTGAGCCATATAAAATTTTTAACCCACCAGTGCTTAAACCAACCGCTAGATCCATAATACTGTCGCCATTAAGGTCTGTTCCATTAATAAACATATTGTCGCCAAAACTTGGCATGTTGATGCGCTCTGTAGATTGGGATTCATATAGAGGCTGCAAACTGTCTATAAAAGAATTTATTCGGTAGGTGGTGTTTTTATCTTCTCCCGGAAACGATCTAATTCCCCCTGCGTAGAACTGATTGTTTCCTTGGTCTTCAAAAAGGAAAACGTTTTCAAACTCTCTAATTAGTTCACCTCCTTCAATGTTCCATGTTCTTCTATAAAAGTTTAAGGTTGCTGTTGTACTTACTTCATCATACTGATTACTCCCTAAGCCAAAAGAAATAGTGTTAATGCAGTCAATAAAGCCGTTTGCGGAATCAACTCTTGTCACAATTAGTGCTATAGAAGGTATGTTGTTAGGGTTTAGACCATTGTCAACCGCTAAGCTATCGCCACTATTTATTTTTGAATATTGAAAATTTTCCTTCACGTAATATCGCATGGTATTTCCATTCTGCCAAATAATAGAGTCTAAAGGAATGTTGAAAATTGGGTTGTTAACGGTTCCAAGGTTTTGGAAGTAAGAAATTTGGAACGCAGAGTTGGTGATTAAATCCAACAGGCCATCTTTATCAACATCAAATAGCTGAGCGGCTTTAATTTCGGAAATATCTGTGATTCCTTAAAAGGGAATTGGGTGAAATTTAAATTCAGCATCATTACCTAGAGAAGAGGTGTCTTCAAATAAAAATAAATCTCCATTCTTTTGGCACAACAAGAAGTCCTCGTCACCGTCACCATCTAAATCTCCTACAGCAGGCGCCGCGTTGGCAAACTGCTGTCGAGTTATACCAAAATTTAAAGTGGATAATCTAAGGTAATCGTCTGATATCAATTCGAACTTTGGATTAGTACTAGTTCCAATGTTTTTTAACAAGGCTAGACTTTCAATAAATGTGTTGGAGTCATTTTCATCTAAGTAGCCCCCATTTCCTATCAGTAGATCCTTCAAGCCGTCTTGATTGTAATCGATAAAAGCTGGTTTTGAATTTCTGCCAAAATCCAGTGTTTGATCTTGAAAGAAAGATTTAGTCTTCAATTCAAAATGATAGCCTCCTGTAGTTGAAGTATTTTCATACATCCAAACTTGCTCTTTTGAATAAGGCCCAAGGTTTACATTGTTGGCGTGACTAGAACTCACAATTAAATCTTTTTGACCATCATTATTCAAGTCTATAAAATACGCTGTAGGATAAAGCAGGTAAACAGGTGTGTCGTATTCTGGAAAGGAGTTGGTTACCTTAAATATTTCAGAATTAACTTTTACCGGATTAGATCCCGAATCAGAATTGAGTAAAACCCTAAGTTGGTATTCGCTAATATCGCTTACCACTAAATCCATGCTTCCATTTTGATCAATATCTATGGGAGTAGTGCTCATGGCTTCAGAGTGCTTTTGACCTTTTAACCTTTCTCCTCTAGTTAAGCCTTTGCAATTATTTAAACGAATACTGTCTAAAATTAAACTTGGATTATAAAGTAATGATAAGTGACCCCAACAAGGACTTCGACGCTCATAAACAGGGTCAAATGAGTTATTAAATTCAATAGATAAATTCCGATGATAATAAAATGTTCTTTCCGAAGATCGATAAATTAGGTCCATGTCCTTGTCGCCTTCTATGTCTACTATTGCCGGATAGTTGTCAATACCGGGATTTATGGAGTTAAGGGAGGTTGCATTTGGGTTGTTTTTTGTTTGCAGTTTGTCCACTAACCTGAAGGATAGCCCATCGTTAGTGGTACTCGTGTTTTCATACAGCAAGATATTATCTCCGGAAATGAATAAATCCATTTTTCCATCGTCGTTATAGTCTCGCGTTATCAGCACTTCATTCATTTCAGGAAATTTTACTGAATATTGAGGTGCGTAACTGTAGGCTATAGAATCAGAAATTCCTTCATTTATATAGGGCTTTACTGTATTATTAAATCGGTCGGTAATTACTAAATCCATAATTCCATCCTGATTCAAGTCAATTTCAGAAAACTGAGGGGTATTAAACCCTCCTGTAAGAGGTTGAGGCATCTCGGAATTTTCGCTAACAACTTTTATGTTGAATGCTTCCGAATAGAAAATTTGAGAAAATAAAGTCGAATAGCTTAAGAACGTAATAACAATAAACAGGAACTTCATAAATATTATTTGTATTGATGCTTGTTAAGCCACCTGACTTAATTGCCAATTTGCTTAACCTGTATAATTTAAGGTCTTATTACAAGCTTCTTCGTTTCAATTTTTACAGAGTTTGAAACAGTAATGAAATAAATACCTTTCGGTAAATGACTAATCGTGAGCTGATTTTTCACCACAGGAAGTATTCTTCTAAGAATTAACTGTCCGGACAGATTCCGAATTTCTAGCGTGTTTTTTGCAGTTGTATTTTCTTCAACAAACTCGATATTTACTTCGCCGCTTGCAGGGTTCGGGTAAAGTTTAAAGATTGAATGGTTTTCTGACTCAATTTCTTTGATTCCTATTGTTCTAATAGTGTCTTGGGTAATAGTAACCATTATAGGTGCTTCAGGAGGTGAGCTAATACTTATTATTTCAGATCGTTGAGAATTATTTGTATTGCTTTCTACTGCAGTAGCGGTTATCGAAGCATTAAAACTTCCTGAGTCAATGTCTAATGTTAACCAATTTGCATTTTCATCTATTTTCCACGACGAGAGGTTAGAAGTGATATTGAAGACTCCAGAAGAGGAGGAGTCAGCTCCAATAGTTAAGATGTTAGGGTTGGCCTGAAAGATCGGAAATCCATTCCGCCTTCCATATAATATCTTAACGCCCCCAGTGCTCAACCCAACTATCAAATCCATTATACTATCTCCATTTAAATCTGTTCCGTTTATAAACATATTGTCTCCATAGTTTGCCATCTTTATTTGTTCTGTAT
>Ga0307934_1000975_pt1 | contig 19190 bp, 15 predicted proteins | sample OrgLakmetageno90_FD_201838 | JGI IMG/M metagenome (GOLD analysis project Ga0307934, IMG submission 201838) | Saline water microbial communities from Organic Lake, Antarctica - #90 | ecosystem: Environmental > Aquatic > Non-marine Saline and Alkaline > Saline | place: Antarctica: Organic Lake... | reverse complement strand
GTGGATAATGCAAAAGGAGACTGGGGGTTTATCGCGGCAGATCACTTTGTCTTCAGTGCGATCCCTAAACCGGACTTCCCTGCAGCGATTGATGAGGGCGCTCCCGCCGAAGGGGCTGTTGCGGTGACCTCGCCAATACCCGGAATGACTTATCCGGAGAAAAGCTCGCTGACGATTGCGGCGAACTTTGAAGACCAAGGGCTCACCTCACCAACCGCGCTGACATTTGACGAAAAAGGAAATATTTATTTTTCCGAAACACATCGGTTCCGTCACGGCGTTGAAGATGACCGCAATCATCTTTATTGGTATCATGACGATCTGCAGGCGGAGACCACTGAAGATCGCCGTGCGTTGCACAAAAAGTGGGAGGATAAGCTTTCAAACGAATACATGACCGAGGTTTCGGAAGTGATTCGCCGTCTCGCGGATCTCGATGGCGATGGAATTTACGAAGACTCCAAGGTGTTTGCCGACGGTTTCAATGATGTTTTGGATGGAACCGCGGCCGGTGTTTTCTACTACGAAGGAGCCCTGTATTTTGCCTGTATTCCAAAGATCTACAAGCTGATGGACGAGGACGGTGATGGCGTCTCGGACAAACGCGAAGTCGTTGAAGAAGGATTCGGGGTTCGTATCTCACTTTCTGGACACGATCTCAATGGCTTCGTCCTCGGGCCGGACGGCAGAATTTATGGAACGGTTGGCGATCGTGGTTTTTCAATGATCACCAAAGAGGGTAAAAAATATCATTACCCAAATGAAGGTGCGCTGTTCCGCTTTGAGCCGGATGGCAGCGATTTTGAAATTGTGCATACCGGACTGCGGAATCCCAAAGAAATCGCGTTCGATGATTTCGGAAACGCCTTTTCTGTAGATAATAATTCGGATCAGGGGGATGCCGCGCGCGTCGTTTATCTGGTCGAAGGAGGCGATTCGGGTTGGCAAATGGAGCATCAGGCGATGCACACCTTCCACCGTCAGATTGGAATTCAAAAACGTCCGCCGAGCCGTTGGATGACTGAGAAAATGTGGGAGCTTCGCAATGACTCCCAACCGGCCTACATTCTTCCGCCGTCCGCTTATCTTTCACGTGGACCGTCCGGCCTGACCTATCATCCGGGAACTGGTTTTCTGGAAAGCGAGAAAGGTCGCTTCCTGATTTGTGACTATAAAGGCAGCGCTGCAAGTTCGGGAATCTGGTCGTTCTCGATGAAGCCCGACGGAGCCGGCATGGCCATGGACGATTCGCGAAAATTCAGCTGGGGCGTCGCCGCAACGGATATCGAATATTCCTTCGACGGGCGTGTCTTCATTTCCGATTTCGTCACTGGCTGGAAATCCCACGAGGCTGGCCGTCTTCTGACTCTTGATGCAGGCGAAAACCTTTACCTGCCGGAGAAGACACGTGAAACCGCTGAGCTCGTTGCTGCTGGATTCGACCAGCGGAATTCGAGTGAGTTACTGGCGTTACTCGGGCACCCGGATCAGCGTATCAGGCTGCGTGCGCAAGTAGCTCTCACGCGGAAAGACGATGCGCTCGCCATGTTTCAGAGTGCTACCAAACCAGGGGAAGAGCTCATCAAACGCATCCACGGAATTTGGGGTCTTGGTATCGTCTCAAGACGTGGAGCTGTGCCATCACCGAGAGGCGAATTCACGAAGCTGGCATCCGCGGCTGTTAGGGGAAAAGCAGCAGCGGCGCTAGTAACGCTTCTGAAAGATGCGGAGCCGGAGATTCGTGTGCAGGCACTTCGAGTGATTGGGGATACGAAAGTTGACGGTGATGCTCTCCCGTTGGGCGAAATGCTTACTTCGGATAAATCCGAGAGGGTCCGGTTCGCCGCAGGTATCGCGATCGGGAAAATGAAAGCGGGATCACATCTTCCCGCGGTTTTGGCCTTCTTACGGGAAAATAACAATGCTGATGTCTACCTCCGGCACGCAGGGATTTACGCGCTGGAGCACGCTACGGCGAGCCCTGAGAAAGTGGTTGAGTTGACTTCTGATTCTAAATCTCCCGCCGTCAGACTGGCGGCAGTCGTCGCTCTGCGTCGCTTGCAAAGCGAGCTCGTTGGCACCTTCCTCAATGATGCTGAGCCATCGGTTCAAGACGAGGCGATCCGTGCGGTAGACGATCTCGATATGAAGAACCTCAGGCCCAAGGTCGCGGCCTTATTGGATCAGCGTAGCTCCCGCGAGTGGACGTCGTTCATGCAGCGTCGCTTAGTCAGCAGCGCTTATCGGAGTGGTGGGGAAGAGAATGCGTCGCGGCTTCTTGATGTAATTCGCGATATCGGACTTCCTGAAATTGTCAGGCAGGAAGCGCTCCGTCTCATCGCTTCATGGGAGCAACCTTATCCCGTCGACCAAATGAGCGGGAAATGGAGGCCTTTGGAACCGCGTCTTATCGAAGAGCTCAAGCCTGCGCTTTTGGCGGCCATGCCCAGCCTGCTCAAGGGAGATGAAGGTTTTGTGCTCACTGGTGCCGTTGGCCTGATCGCAACTTACGAACTCGGAGCGGCCGCTGCGAAATCCGCTAAATTGTTGGAAATCATTTCTAACGAAGACTTTCCTGAGGCCGCGCGCTCCCAAGCACTGAGCCTTTATGTGCAGCGCGGAGAGGATGGGCTGGTGGATGTTTTGTCCAAAGTCGCCGCAGACCCGCTTGATGATCTTGCGCTCAGCGCCTTGGCAGGTATTGCGAAAAACGATCCTGAAAAGGCGATCGAACTACTCACGCAGGCCGTCGTCTCCAAGTCTGCCCATCGTGCGCAAGCGTCTTGGGCGATCATTGCTACGATTCCCACAGCATCTGCCGTGGACCTCATTGAGAAGCACCTTGGGAAGCTGAGGGAGACCGAAGGCATTTCACCCACCGCAATCGAGTTGCTTGCCGCTGCCGAGAGTCGTGACGAAGCGGAGGTGAAAAGCGCCTTGCAAAACTACCACAAAGCCATTTCCGAAAGTGAAGATCCATTGGCGAAATTTCACACAGCGCTCCAAGGAGGAGACCCGAGAAATGGTGCGTCGCTTTTCAACTCCCATCCGGGCGGCCAGTGCATGCGCTGTCATCAAGCTAATAACAGGAGCAATGCTTCCGGTGGCGATGCGGGACCGAACTTGGCGGGTATCGGTAGCCAGCGCGACAGGCATTACATGCTTGAATCGATGATTTTACCGGGGGCTGAGGTTGCCGCTGGTTACGGAATCACCTCGGTGACGTTTAATAACGGTGCAAGCCTTGGCGGGAATCTGGTAGAGAAAACCCCCGAGCATATGGTGGTTGAAACACCGGAGAACACTTGGTTGATCGATCGGTCGGATATCGCCTCATACACACAACCGGTTTCCGCAATGCCTCCGATGGGTGATCTCCTCGCGCCTGAAGAACTAAGAGATCTGGTCGCTTGGCTTGCCAGCCTGAAACAAGAGGTGAAATCAAAAGCTGTTGTCGAACCCGTTTTACTCGATCCCTCATCCCTGCCGACGCCGAACCAGACGGAAACAACTAGCGTGACTGAGGCGAAGGCACAAACGGTTGCCGCCGCCTCTCCAGAGCTTTTAAAACAAGGACAGCGGCAGTATATGATGTGTGGTGCCTGTCATGGACAGAACGGTGAGGGCACTGCTGCTGCTCCGCCATTGGCGGGTTCTGAATGGGTTTCTGGGCCAGTTGAGAATCTGATCAATATCCAGCTTCGCGGTCTTATTGGGCCCATCAAAGTGAACGGCCAAGAATACAACATGCCCGGCGGAATGCAGCCGATGGCTTATCAGACCGATGATCAAATCGCTGCAGTGCTCAGTTATGTGAGGCATGAGTTCGGCGACGGCGCATCACCTGTAGCTGCTTCCGAGGTGGAGGCACTGCGCGGCGAAGTCGGGAAACCACAGCTGTCTGCGGACGAGCTGCTTCCGCCAATTCAGCCCAGTCAAGCTGTAGCAGAAACAGACGTTCCAGGAATATCGAAAGCGCCGGAAATACCTGCGAAATACGAAAGTTTGAAGTCCACTTTGGGCGTGCCGATCTGGTTGTTGCTCGCCGTATTTGTCTTCATCCTCACCTGCCTAGCCACTGTATTTAAAAAGTAAACCCGTCAGCGGACCAGGTCTTCCTCATACATCAGCTTGAACCCACTACGGTTTAGCACCGAAGTGGCGAAGTCGTAATCCTCCACATGCATTGCAAGCAGAGCTTGGCCCTGTGGCCCCGGAAGCAACGCGTAAGCGAAGTCGACGTTGGTTTCCGCAGTCATGAGGATATCGAGGGATTGCACAAGTCCGGGCCCAGCTTCTTTCAGCGCAATCACCACCAATTCGCATAGTGTATGCGGTATTCCTTTTTCACAGAAAATAGCCTCGGCAGCATCGGTGTCTGATAGCACCAAGCGAGCGATTGTCGCATCACGGGAGTCCTGCACGCTTAGCCCGATCACTTGGATCGCTGAGCTACGAAGGAGTTTGACCAATGAGGCAAGCGCCCCAACACGGTTCGGCAGCATGACGGAAAACTGGCGAACCGGGCTTCCGCCGTCTGCCACCGCTTCGCTTTCAGATTGAAGTTCCTGATCCATAGAGTGTTAACGTTTCACGAAGAAAAAATTATTGCTGGCACAAGATTCAGGGAGAAATTCAGCAATTTCATACCGGTTGATTACTTTAAATGACTTAAATACTCAATCCCGAAAGATCCTTGGGTGGAATATGAACAAATTTTAGTTAGCATGCCGCTTAACAGATAAGTCATCTCACCATGTCTGCGATAGAAGCCACCCAACAAACCTCACCTGCCACCAGCGCTTGGCGCAAGTGGCTGGACGAGCACGCTCCTAAGCTTTTCCTGTTTGCTAGAAATCAGACGAGAACTCATGAAGATGCGCAGGACGTGCTTCAGGACGCGATCGTGAAGCTTGTCGGGAAAATACGCGAAGGTGAATTCGTCGGCGGTCAAGAAGCTTGGCAGCCCTACCTTTATACCACGATACGGCGCCTCGCGATTGACCTGTCGAGAAAAGAAGATCGCCGCCGCCGTCGTGAAGATCACGTTTCTGTGGGAATTGAGGACGATCAAACGGAGGCTTTTCATCCTTGGTTTCACTCTGACGGAGGTGCTGAAGAAAATCGTTCTCAGCTTGAGGTTGCCCTTAAAGCTTTGCCGGAAAAATTCTCAGAGGTGATCATCATGAAAGTCTGGGGTGAACGCACTTTCGCCGAGATTGGCGAAGCCTTGGACATTTCTCAAAATACCGCTGCATCCAGATATCGCTACGGCCTCGAAGCCCTCAAGCGTGAGCTCAATACAGCCCGCCGCCTTGGCGACCTTTCCATTTGAACCGCAACCTTCACTGAACTGAAGCTGCATAATTATCCAACCCACCATGAAAAAGATACCATCTCAAACCGAACGAGACATGCAAGCAATGAACCCCTGCAGACTCGACGAAGAATTCATGGTGCGCCTTGCTGCCTGTGCTGATGGCACTGCCACGGAACTTACATCCGAAGAGTTGGCGTTCGAAGAAAGCCTACGCGTGAATAACCCCAGCGCTGTGACTGCATCCTTTAGCGCGGCACTTGCCGAGCTGGTTTGCGATACGCCATTTTCGGTGGACGATAAAATTGTGCTTTTTCATAAATCCAGCTCACAAAACCTCAGGCCTCGCGTCTCCGCGTTTCGGCGCGTGCTGCGCTCCAATCTCGCTGCCGTCGCAGCTGTTGCCCTACTTGGTGGTTTTGCCGCACTCATGTTACCTGAGCAAAGCTTGGAACGGCCAACCTCTGCTCAGTCGACACCCAATGAATCCTTCTCAGATTTCATCCATTCGGGTGATCAATTCTCGCCTGCTAGCTTTAATAGGAAGCTGGACGACACGCGCGACGAAGGAGTGATGTGGCAAGGAGAGAACCAACCGCACCGCGTTTTACGTTTCAAATATATTGATCGTGTAACCCTCACAAATGAAAAAGGCGAGGCGGTTGAAGTGGAGCAACCCCGTGAGGAAATAGTAATTATTCCCGAGAGATTGGATTAGATTTTTAGACAAGAAAATCAAGATACTACGCTCATAGTTTAAACATAATTACCTTATGAGAACTAATTTCAAAAATGCTTTCAAAGGGAGCCTAGTGGCTGGCGTTTTCTTTTTGCCGCTTGGCACCGCATTCGCCATCGATACGCCAGAGGACGACGCTCAACCTCCAGCGGCTCTCCAAGAAAAATTTTCGAAACGAGCTGCTAATGGAGCTTCTCAGAAAAGCACGCCGTTCATAGGAGTTGCCACCGCTTCATTACCGGAGATGGTTGCGGATCATTTGGGTTTCGAAGCTGGTTCCGGAGTGATCATACGCACCATTCAGCCTGACAGCCCGGCAAGTCGCGCTGGGCTGGCAGTACACGACATCATCCTTAAGATTGGTGATTCAGCAGTTAAAAGCCCGGAAGAACTGAGCTCTTTAATCAGGTCCCAAAAAGTGGGGGATCAAATCCAGATGCAGATCATCCACCAAGGAAAGCCGGGTGAGGTGGAAGTGACTCTCGGAGCGCGCCCGCAGGAGAGAGTGGCAAACCTTGACCAAGGGCTGATGCTCGAGGGGTTACCTGAGGCAGATGCGGGGCGTCTTCGTGATCTCATCGAGAGAAATCTTCAAGCATTTGGGAGCGATGGCCCCGGCTTTGGAAGTCGTCTGATGCCGAATAAGAATTTCGAACAGACCTTCCGTAAAATGCGCGAGCGCATGAATCAGCGATCCGGAGAAATGCGCCAACTGAGGGGTCCGGCCGAGGGCAGTCTAAACTTTGAAAGTAGCTCGACGATTCGCATGATGGACTCCGAAGGGTCCGTTGAGATCAAGTCTTCAGGCGATGATACTGAAGTGTTTGTGCGCGATCGATCTAATGAGATTGAGTGGTCGGGACCGTGGAACACTCCGGAGCAAAAAGCAGCTGCTCCCGAAGAACTTCGTAAGCGCATCCAAGCCGCTGATTCAGCTGCCAATGGTGGTATTGCGCTGCGTTTTCTTTCCCCGAAATCTTCTCCCGATTCTATCGGTCACTAAAAATTTTGTTTGTTGCGAGGTTATTTGCACCCGCGTTCGGCATCACGCCGGCGCGGGTGTTTTGCGATTAGGAAATAATGGGCATTGAGCGATTTTCAAAAAAGATGTAACGATCTGGAAATGGTATTACGCGTGTCCGATGATAAAATCACGATGAACCTGTTGGTCATTTGTTTATTTTCTTTCCTTCTATCAGTGAGCTTTCTCAGTGCTGAAAAACTCCCGAATGTGGTTTTCATCATGGCGGATGATATGGGATTTGGTGACTTGGGTTCTTATGGCGCGAAGCATTTTGAAACTCCCGCATCTGACCGGTTGGCAAAAGAGGGGATGCGTTTTACCGATGCGCATTCGCCATCCGCGGTCTGCACTCCGACGCGTTATTCCGTTCTCACCGGGCGGTATGCGTGGCGGAGTTGGTTAAAGAACTGGGTCTTGATGGAGAATCATCCGCTGTTGATTGATACGCAAAGACTGACTCTGGGTAAAATTTTTCAGCAGGCGGGTTATCGCACGGGTTGTGTTGGTAAATGGCATCTCGGCTGGGGTGAAGAGCTCAATCCGGATTTCAGTGATGGACCTCGTCCTGGCCCGCTGGAAGTTGGTTTCGATGAATTCTTTGGAGTGCCCTATAGTCACAATAGCGGTCGTGCTCTGGAGGTTTACACGCGCGGCCGCCAGATTGTTGGTCTTCCGGATGGAATGAACTACCGGAGTAAAGAGGCGATACTGAAAACGCGGCGCAAGCTTGAGGATACGGCGATTGATTTATCGAAAGAGGCGGTGGATTTTGTGGAAAGGAATAAAGGTAGACCGTTTTTCCTGTTCTACCCGACTACCAACATTCATTTCCCACTAACGCCGAACAAGCGCTTCCAGGGCAAAAGCAAAGCCGGTGTGTATGGCGATTTCATGGTCGAGTTTGATTGGGCGGTGAGTGAGTTGCTCGCAGCTCTCGATCGCAATGGCTTGAGTGAAAATACCATTATCGTTCTGACCAGTGACAACGGGGCCCGCCCCACGGATACACTTAACGGCCATGCCTGTAATGGTCCGTGGCGCGGAACCAAACGCATGAGTTACGAAGGTGGGCATCGCGTTCCGCTGATCGTGCGCTGGCCCGGTAAGATCAAAGCGAGCTCGGTGATGGATGAAACGGTGTGCTTGACCGATTTCTTTGCGACGTTCGCTGATGTTCTCGGTGCGAAGGTTCCGATTGATGCGGGAGAGGATAGTTATGATATCAGTCCTTTATTATTTGGTGAGAAATACGCCTCGCCTTTCCGTGAGGCGACGGTTCATCACTCAATGTCCGGGCAGTTTGCGATACGCCAAGGTGACTGGAAATTAATCGAAGGTAGCGGTGATGGTGACTTTCCTAAAAATTCGAAAGGGAAAATCGATGTGGTCTCGTGGAATCCAGAGAGAGATCCGGTAACGGGGGAGTGGGCGGACTTCGATTATTTCGATTACAAGCCCGATGGCGCGCATCAGCTATTCAATCTTCAAGCAGATCCAAAAGAATCTCATAATTTAGCGAAAGAAAACCCTGAGCGGGTTGCGAGCATGCTGGAGATTCTTGGAAAGTATCGGAGCAACGCCCGTTCGGCGCCGCCGAATGCTTCTCTGAAAAGTAGATGATAAGAAAAGTGGCCAGGCCATATCATGGGGCCGCCATGCTGGGTATTCCCATTCAGCGCGCGGGGTTCGAGAACAGATTAGGCTGGCTTGATTGTCGCCCACAAAGAGCTCCTTTTCGGGATTTATGAAAACTGCAGCATCAAATACAGGGTTGCGGGGCGTGGTGTAATGATGAGAGATAAGCAGTATACGTTTATTCTAAATATGCACTCCAGATACCATATTCACGTCCCTTTACTTTTTTGCATCGCGCTCGTTTTAATTACTACATCTGTAGTGGTTAGATCTGAGATTGAGGAGCTGGCGCCTGAGGTGGCTGCTCCGCAAACAGCTATTATCTATGATGACATTTTCCTTGAGCACGATACCGGACCGGGTTTTCCGGAAAATGCCGATCGGTTGCGTCGTTTGACTAAGCATCTCAAAGCTCATCCGGTTTCAAGCCGATTGCTCTGGATGGCGGCAGATGAGGAAATCGATCCATTACCGTGGATTAACGCTACCCACGATCCTGCGTACGTGGCCGCGCTCAAGCATGCTTGCATGACTGGAGAAAAACGGATGAATGGAAATGCTGATACACCCATATCTGAGCGCACTTACGAAGTGGCCACGAAGGCGGTGGCTGGTTCGTTGACGGCAGTTGATCTGGTGATGAAAGGCCAGGTGAAAAATTCCTTTGCAGCATTGCGTCCGCCGGGGCACCACGCGATGCCCAGCAGAGCAAAAGGTTTTTGTTTCTTCGCAAACGCAGCAATCGCCGCCCGATACGCACAGAAACAATATAATCTGGAACGCGTGATGATCGTCGATTGGGACGTGCATCATGGCGATGGAACGCAAGCGATCTTCTTGGAAGATCCGTCGGTTTATTTTGTCTCAACGCATCAATATCCATTTTATCCTGGGCCCAGCGGAGCGGAGGGAATCACGGGAACTGGCGCCGGCAAGGGATCTAACCTAAATATTCCACTGAAGGCAGGCAGCGGTGATGAGGCGGTAATCAAAGCGTATCAAACGCAGCTGGCGGCGGCTTTCCGAGAATTCAAACCCCAGCTTCTGATTATTTCCGCGGGTTTCGATGCGCACGAAGCAGATCCACTGGGAGCTCTCGGTTGGTCGAGTGAAGTTTACGCTGAGCTGACGGCAATTCTCCGCGCGCTATGCCGCGAACAAGGGCACGAGCGTATCGTCTCATTACTCGAAGGCGGATACAGCGAGCGCGGCATCACGGAAGGAGTGCGCCGCCATATTGAAGCGCTTGAAGTAACGTTCAAGGAACCTTGAGGATGATCGAATCCTCATTGAATTCACCATGTCACCAGTCACTCATTCGGTGGATGAAGTCCTCCAAAAAGTTCAGTGTGAATTTCCTAAAATAGCAGCTAGGGTTCGCTAGTTTGAAAAATAACGCCATACAGAGAATTCTTTCAAAGCGCTTCCGTATCCTCCTTACCGGTGATCCGGATGGTGTTCCTCCTTGGCTAGACGCCGTTGCAAGAAGTGATGAACCTGGGCTCTATTTACCGGATGAGGCGCCTTGGGTCGCCCATGCGGATATGGCGACACTGGTTGGTGGGATTAGGGCCTTGCTCATGCAGGCGCTGCATCCCGGTAGCCTTACCGGAGTTCGCAATCACTCCCGCTACAAGAAAGATCCGCTCGGAAGGCTTTCCGGCACGATCCGTTGGCTGACCGTCACTACCTTCGCCTCGACCGCGTCGGTTTCTGAAGAAGCCGATCGAGTGAACCACATGCATACTCGCGTGAAGGGAAAGTATAAAAAATCTTCCGGTGAAACAGTGGACTATTCTGCTGCGGACCCGGATCTCCTGCGCTGGGTTCACATCGCTTTCATGGATTCATTTCTCCGCTGTCACCAGATTTACTCGACCCGTCCGCTTCCCGGTGGAGCAGATGCTTACGTCCGCCTCTGGGCGAAGTCGGTCATCCCTCTCGGGTTGGACGATGCTCCGATGTCTGAGGCAGAAATGATCAAGGAGATCGCTCGCTACCGTCCTGAGCTTGCGGTCACGGACGAGACGCGCGAAGTGATCAAATGGATTAAAAACCCACCGCTACCGGCGGCTTCATTGCCCGCCTACAGGTTTCTTTTTAAAGCCGCCTTGGCCTCTCTGCCACGTGAGTATCAGGATATGATTGGGCTTGGTAATCCATCGCTTCGCTTCATTCGACCAGTCACGGTTTACCTCCTTAAATTCATCCGCCTCGCGATTGGTCCTGAAAGCCCGATTGAGGAGGCAGCTATCGAGCGCCTCCACAGAGCTGGCTTAATGCAAGATGGGAAAGTTGTCCGTAGCTAAACTGTAGGCAAGCTCTTGAGCTTCGAGCGGAAGTGAATCGCCCGGAATTCTAGAGGTAGCGCAATAGGCAACCAACGCCTCCATTTCTTTCCAGAGTCTCGCTGTCCCGGACAGTTTCCACGGGTATGTCCTGCTGGGTAGCTAGTCGGACAAGCCTCTCACGTTCCCCAGTTGGGAGGTCAGCAGAAAGCACCAATTGGTCTACCTGATGGTTAGCCATGGCTTTGAGAGTATCAGTCATGCCGACGACTGCCAGCCCTCCAGAGCGGACTGCTGCCTCTAGGCGGTGCACGGCGTCATGGCTTTCACGATGCTCCTGCTCAAGAAAAACACCAATCGACTGCTCCACAACTGTGCTTAAAGTATCTTCACATATACCGCCGCTTATTTCTCCCACGATTTTTGCCTGAAGATGTTTGGGGAGTTGTTCACGCAATCGACTGAGATAGTGTGGCTCACCGGCTAGGACGAGGGCGTTGTGGCCTCGTTTCGCCATCAGGCGCTCGATCACCAGCACTTTTTCTTTTACAAATTGCCCGTCTCGCTCGCGGCGATGATTTTGATAATGCTCTCTGGTCCACTCACTTCCCAAGCGCTCTCGGAGTTCCGGGCGTTTGGCGAGTAAAGTTTCCGAAGCCTCACCGAGATTGATCTCATAGACTCGCGCGCTCTCTGGAGAAGATGCGACTAGAACGAAGCGATGGAATCGGTCTTTTGCTTCCACAAGAGGAAATATGACTGGAACGGTCCGCACATGAAATTGGGGCTCGATGGGAACATTCATCGTCAAAGGCAAGACCATCGGATAGTCCCCCCAGCGGCAGAAGACAGCTACGCTCTGCCCAGATGCTGCGGCAACTCTCAAGGCGGATGTCACTTCTTCTAGCGCGTCATCAAAGTCTTGTGCCTGCTTTCCTCGAAAAGAAGACCGAACCAACGCCGCCCATGTGCTTAAGCTCGCCTCATTTTCCGCCAAAGAAACGTTGAGATCAAAATATGCGCTGATGATCGGAGATTGCGTCTCGGGCAGGCTGGCGAGGGCTATGATGTGCTTCTTAAGAATTAGTTGGTTCATTTATTACAGCGCCCGAGGGTGTTTGTCTTCGGACTAAGGTAATATACACGCAAAATATTACACGCAAATGAAAACACGTAATAAGATTCGTTATTTCTCGAGAGGGAGGCTTGGGGGATTGATGGCTCGCTGGCGTGGCGGATCGTTGTTTAATCGATTTCTCCAACAAACTGCTCAAATGCCTTCAGGGTCTCCTTACTGACGTGGTGCTCCATGCCCTCCGCATCCACTTCTGCCACATCAGCGCTGACGCCGAGTTTTTTCAAAAGTGCCACAGTGATGGCGTGGCGGTGGCGGGCTTCCTTGGCGATGCGCCTGCCGTCATCAGTTAGAAATATAGACCGATAAGGCTCGCTCGTTACGAAGCCGTCACGCTGGAGGCGGCGCACTGTTTGAATCACCGTGGCATGGGAAATGCCGAGACGGCTGGCAAGGTCTACTACCCTTGCTTCACCCGTTTGCTCAATCAGATCTGAAATCGCTTCAAGGTAATCCTGAGCAGTTTCTATCGCATGCTGCTGGCGGGTCACTTTCATGGCCTTCGCCTGCGTTTCGGAACTACGGGGAGAGGGAACTGGTTTTCCCTTCGGCTTAGTTTTCTTCGTCATGCGTGGGTAATATGCGACAGGAGAGAACAGTTCGGCAAGCTCAGGATTCGCCCTTACGAAGAAATGTAGTTAATGCTACCTTTTCGCTTTACAGTAACAATTTATTGCCAAAGCGTTACCGCGTCATCGAGCAAGCCGAGGTGTCAATGCCTTACCAATCGCAAACGATGGGAAAAAACAGAAAACAACGACATGCGCAGCGGAATAATTTCTTTGCTCTAAAAGCCACCGCTGGAATGGTTGGGATGTCCGTGGTCTCAATTACGGCAGTGGCGCAGGAGGAGATTGATGCCAATCATAATCACGGGCAAAGCTATCCAAGAATTGATATTCAGGAATCGAGCTTGCTTGAGCGGACTAGTTTGAACGAGAACCAGATCGTCCCTGCGGAAACTTTGAGCGAAAAAGGCATCCGACCTCATATCACCTACCTCGGCGAGGTTTTCAATAATCACAGTGGTGGCATCGCCAACGGCACAGCATGGGCGGGTGTTCTTGATTTCGGAGTAGAACTGGATTTGGAAAAACTCGTTGGGTGGCAGGGCGCAACGTTTTTCATCAACGCTTTCCACTTTAGCGGCGATGATGTTTCTGGTGATCTGGTTGGCGACATTAACGTGGTCTCAAATCTCTATACCGAGACCAGTTTCAATTTCTACAACATTTACCTCCAGCAGGAACTGGGCGCTGGCGATTCATTTTTTAAGGTCGGCCAGATCGCACTCGACGATGATTTCATGGTCTCGAAAAGCTCTCTGCTTTTCCTAAATGCCAGCTTCGGCCCTCTGCCCGTTGAGTCCGGAAACACAGCGGCACCCATCTACTCTCTGGCAGCTCCCGGTGCTGTGCTTCATTACGCGCCGACTGAGCGATGGTTTGTTCAAGGTGGAGTCTACGCCGGGGATGCCGGGCCGGCGGTTTCTAATAACCAAGGTTTTGATTGGAGAGCCGGCGGTGAGGCGGGATGGATGTTCATCGCTGAAACTGGTTTTAAATACGGACAGGAAAATGGAAGTGTCGCCAAGCTTGGTGGCTATTATCACAGCGGAGAATATACCCGCTTCGCAGATCGCGTAAGCGAGGACGGAATATCTACCTTCTACGGAGTGATCGATCACCAGATCAGTGGCGCGCGGGGATATCCTCGAATTAACGTATTTCTACGCGGGGGCATCACTCCGGAGGATGATATCGCCACGATCACCGGGTATGCCGATGCTGGGGTGGTCGTCAGCGATATCTTCATGCAAGACGACGCGCTAGGCTTGGCTCTCTCTTGGACAGACCTTTCTGACGGAGGCGCGGCGAAAGGAAGGTCTTCTGAAATCGTAACCGAGCTGACCTACCAGATTCCTGTAAACGATTGGTTCACAGTCCAGCCTGACATCCAGTATATCATCAATCCGCAAGGTGGCGGTAACGATGCTTTTCTCACCGGCCTTCGCGCAGAACTCTCATTTTGATTTTTTCATAATGAAAATGTAGGGATTGCAACCGAATCACTTTCTAAAACACTTCACATTTATTTTTCTTAAACACAATTAGATGAAACCAAACATACAAAACAATCAAATCGTCCACAGCAAATGCGCCCTCATTCTGTTAGTCCTGTTCACTGTGACTGGCGTGTTGTTCACCGTTTCCTGTAAAAAAAATACGGATCAAAGCGGGCGGACTCAGCTGGAATATCCTTATAAGGTTGGTGTCACTGTCGCTATGATTGCGGATGTCGTCCGCAACGTTGCTGGAGACAAGGCAGACGTTTCTGGAATCATTGGAGAAGGAGTTGATCCACACCTTTACAAGCCAACTTCTTCGGACGTGAAGCTGCTTCAAGCCTCTGATCTTATTTTCTACAGCGGGCTGAACCTCGAAGGGAAAATGGGTGATGTATTGGTTCGCATGGCTGCCGCTGGTAGGCCCGTGACCGCTGTCACGGAGACACTGCTAGATGATGGGAAATATGTCATGTCAGATGAAGCTGATCATTATGACCCGCATGTCTGGATGGACGTTAGCGGCTGGATGGACGCGACCGCGGTGATTGCTGCAGCGCTTGAAAAATTTGATCCTGCAAACTCCGAAGAATATGCAGAGAACGCCAAGCAATACTCGGCCCGACTGAGCAAGCTCCACGGCTACGGGAAACAAGCGTTTGCCACCATCCCAGCGAGCTCCCGCGTCTTGGTTACCGCGCACGATGCTTTCAACTACATGGGCCGTGCCTATGATTTGGAAGTCCGGGGTATTCAAGGCATCAGCACCGAATCTGAAGCCGGCCTGAAGGAGATTAACGACTTGGTGAATTTCCTCGTCGAGAGGAAGATTCCGGCGGTATTCGTCGAGACATCGGTCTCTCAGAAGAACATCCGTGCGCTCATCGAGGGAGCGAGGGCGAAAGGTCACGTCGTGAAAATCGGGGGTGAACTTTTTTCCGACGCGATGGGCAAGACCGGCACCTACGAAGGCACCTACGAAGGAATGCTTGATCACAACATCACCACTATCGTCCGCGCACTTGGCGGTGAAGCTCCGGCCAAGGGCTTGAATGGAAAGCTGGGAGAATGACCATGGCGCGCTGAGAAAGCGCCCCGGGCAAATACATGATCGCAGCGATTTCCCTTTTCTCTTTTACCAACACTTACTAGTCCTATACCGATGCCACCCGTTACGGCTCATGCCAATCCAGTTGCTCCGGCAGATCTTTCAGAGCACCCGAAAGGGTCCCCGCTCTCCATTCATGATCTGACTGTCGCCTACCACCGTAAGCCGGTCATCTGGGACATTGATCTTAATATTCCGGAGGGAAGTCTTGTCGGAATCGTCGGACCGAACGGCGCGGGGAAAAGCACGCTTCTCAAAGCCTGCCTGGATCTGATACCGAAAACTTCGGGGCTCGTCAGTGTTTACGGAGAGCCTTACCAGAAGCAGCGCCATCTCGTCGGATATGTTCCGCAGCGCGAGAGCGTCGATTGGGACTTTCCGATCAGTGCGCTTGATGTCGTTGCGATGGGCACTTACCGCCGCCTCGGTTGGCTGAAGTGGGTGGGGAAAAAAGAACGCGCGAAAGCCCGTGAGGCGATGGAGCAGGTTGGTATTGGCGATTACGCGGATAGGCAGATTAGTCAGCTCTCCGGCGGGCAGCAGCAGCGGGTTTTCCTTGCTCGCGCACTTGCTCAGGACGCACAAATTTACTTTATGGATGAGCCCTTCGCAGCCGTGGATGCTGCCACGGAGCAGGCCATTGTCGAGCTACTCAAAGAGCTCCGCTCCCAAGGGAAAACTTGTATCGTCATCCATCACGATCTCGCCACCGTTTCCAAGTATTTTGACTGGCTCGTGCTGCTCAATATGCGCGTGGTGGCCGCTGGTCCCACTAAGGAAATTTTCACCAGAGAGAATCTCCACAAAACCTACGGCGGTAAGCTCGATCTACTCGATAGCGCTTCTCTGGCCTTGGCTCAAAGCTAGTCTCTAATTCTGATGTTTGAAGCCATCATCGACGTTCTCTTTCTCAAGGATCACAACACCCGGGTAGTCATCATTAGTGTGATGCTTCTTGGAGTGTCCTCGGGCATCATCGGGGCCTTTCTGCTATTGCGGAAACGCTCTCTCATGGGGGACGTCCTATCCCATGCCACTCTGCCCGGTATTGGCATCGCTTTCGCGATGATGACTCTGTTGGGATTTTCAGGAAAGTCACTTCCGGTGCTGCTTTTGGGAGCTGCCATTTCAGGAGTTCTGGGCTTGCTGACCATGCTGGCCATTCGCTCTACCACAAGATTGCGCGATGACGCAGCCATGGGATTTGTCCTCAGTGTATTTTTTGGTCTCGGGGTTGCTGTGCTAGGCGTGGTTCAGAAGATGCCGGGCGCGAACGCCGCTGGCTTGGAATCTTTCATCTACGGAAAAACCGCTTCGATGGTGTTTCAGGACGCCGTGTTAATTGGAGTTGTGGCCCTTGTCATGAGCACGGTGGCGATACTCTTTAAAAAAGAATTCACTCTGATCTGCTTCGATGAGGCCTACGCATCTTCCCAAGGCTGGCCGGTCATTCTCTTAGACGTGGCCATGCTGGCACTCGTCACCGCGGTCACTGTCATCGGTCTTCAAGCTGTGGGTCTGATTCTGATTATCGCTTTTCTAATTATCCCAGCTACCGCAGCAAGGTTCTGGACACAGCGGCTCGACTACATGCTTTTGCTCTCAGCCTTGATCGGCGCCCTGAGCGGCTGGCTGGGCGCGGCTTTCAGTGGGATTTTTAGCAATATGCCAGCCGGAGCGGTCATCGTTGTCGTTGCTGCATCCATCTTCCTGATCAGCATGTTTTTTGGAACGGCTAGGGGAGTCGTGCCGCGCCTACGTGATCAGGCAAGGCTCAAGCGCCGCGTCGGCCGCCAGCATCTGCTACGTGCTGCATTCGAGATCTTGGAGAAACAACCCGGGCCTCTTGCCAACACTCCGGTAAGCAGGGCTTCACTCTTCGCGCATCGCACTTGGTCGCCACGCGAGTTCAGCCGTTTCCTCGCGCGGGCTCGGGCTGAGGACCATCTCGAGCCCTCGGCACCGGATGCTGTTCTCCTCTCAGAATCCGGCTTTGGAGAGGCCGCACGCATCACCCGGAATCACCGGTTGTGGGAGCTCTACCTGATTCGCCATGCGGATGTCGCAGCCTGCCATGTCGACCGCGACGCGGATATGGTTGAGCACGTTCTTGGATCCGAGATTGTCCGCAAGCTCGAGGAAGAGCTGGGCCCCGAAATAGGAATACCGCAAAGCCCTCATAGGATTTAATTTCGATATATAAAACCACCATGCCTTGGACCACATTCGATACTTGGATAGCCGTTACCGGAATGCTTTGCGCTATTTCTTGCGCGATTCCGGGCTCTTTCCTTGTGCTTCGGAAAATGAGCATGATGGGAGACGCTATCAGTCACGCCGTGCTGCCCGGCCTCGCGCTCGCATTTTTCGCCACTGGTGCACGCGATAGCTTTCCGATGTTTATCGGTGCGGCGGCCGTTGGCATACTCACGGCGCTCTTCACCCAATGGATTAGTAAATTCGGCGGAGTGGACCGCGGTGCGGCGATGGGGATCGTCTTCACCACCTTGTTCGCGATCGGTCTCATACTGATCGTAAGCGCGGCCGACTATGTGGATCTCGATCCCAGCTGCGTGCTCTACGGTGCCATCGAACTGACACCACTTGATATGGTGAGCTTCGGTCCCTTCGAGCTACCGCGTGCAGCTGCCGTTAATGGCGCAACGCTAATCTTAAACCTAAGCATCGTCATTTTGCTTTTCAAAGAGCTACGCCTCAGCTCGTTTGACCCGAGCCTCGCGGACACTCTTGGTTTCTCTTCAGGTTTCATACACTACCTGCTCATGACCATGGTCGCCGTTACCACTGTCGCTGCCTTCGAGTCAGTGGGGAGTATTATCGTCATTGCGATGCTTATTGTGCCCGCTGCTACCGCGTTGCTCATCACCCGCAAGCTGATCCCGATGATTGCGATCGCCTGCGCAGTTGGCGCTACTTCGGCTTGGCTTGGTCACTTCATGGCCATCCGTATTCCACCGCTATTTGGCATCAGTGATACCACTAGCTCGGGCACGATGGCATTTGCGGCAGGCTTACTGTTCGTGGCGGCATGGGTTTTCGCCCCACACGAGGGGCTCGTGGCTCAGGCACTGAGGGGTAGAGGTAGAAAGCTCCACCTTTCTCCAGATGTTAAGAGCCGGGGGTGAGCGTGAGAGTCCTGAGAGTGATGCCGCCTAGCTCATCACTGGCGTAGCGGTAGCCTTCTTTTTCGAAGTCTTCTGGGACGGTGCGGTTGAGGGTGATGGTATTTTTGCCGGCTTGGAGACTTAGGGTGAGAGGGGCGCTTTTTCCCCATTTTCCGACGGTGTAGGGTATTTCCATGCGGAGTGGTTGACTCGCATTGTTGATGGTGACGTTGAAGAATTGGTCGCGGTTGACAGTGACGGTCTCGGCGGTGAGTTGGTAAGTGCCGGCGGCTGGGACGGTGACCTCGTAGGTGATTGGCTCTGGATCTTTCCAGCGCTTGTAGTGGAGTTGTAATTTGCCATCGAGGCCTTCCATGAACAAGATCTTGTCGGTGTTTTCCTTAGGAAATGTAGTGGCGACGGCTGGAATACGGATCACTCCGCTGGAATCTGTGGTGATGATGCGGTCTTTATCTGTGACCGGGGACTTCATCATTTCTTCGGGCTGCTTGGCGTCATCATTGCCGTAGGAATCGTTGGTCCAAATGGGTCTGCCGGGATTGGCAGGTTCTTTGCCATCGAGTGCGATGTCTCTGGCGATGTGGTCGGCTAAGAGGTTCCAAGTGCCACCTTGATCGGGTGACATGCCGTTCACATCGTCTTCAGCGAGCACGTCTCCTACCCAGCGGGCGCGGCAGACCATGGCATATTTTTCAGGATTCTGGCGTGCCAGAGCTTGGAGGAGGAAGTAGCT
>Ga0307934_1000969_pt1 | contig 19267 bp, 19 predicted proteins | sample OrgLakmetageno90_FD_201838 | JGI IMG/M metagenome (GOLD analysis project Ga0307934, IMG submission 201838) | Saline water microbial communities from Organic Lake, Antarctica - #90 | ecosystem: Environmental > Aquatic > Non-marine Saline and Alkaline > Saline | place: Antarctica: Organic Lake... | reverse complement strand
GTTTTTCTTGTCGTCGCTCATCGCACTACATTCCTACTTTTGTTTTCAGGCTTTATCGTCAGGACGTTTAGTCAATACCGAATCGATCAGACCATAATCAGCGGCCTGCTCTCCATTCATGAAATTGTCGCGGTCGGTGTCTTTTTCAATCTTCTTAATATCCTGACCAGTGTGATGCGACATAATTCGATTCAAACGGTCACGAATATTAAGAATTTCTTTCGCATGGATATCAAAATCCGAAGCTTGCCCCTGGAAACCGCCTAAAGGCTGATGCACCATCATTCGTGAATTAGGTAACGCAAAACGTTTATCCGCCGCACCGGCGGTTAGCAATAATGCGCCCATACTGGCCGCCTGACCAATGCACAAAGTGCTGACATCCGGTTTAATAAATTGCATGGTGTCGTAAATCGCCAGGCCCGCCGTGACCGCACCGCCTGGAGAGTTGATATATAAATGGATATCTTTATCTGGGTTTTCAGATTCCAGAAACAACATCTGCGCCACCACCAGATTCGCCATATGGTCTTCAACCTGACCAACAAGGAAAATCACCCGCTCTTTTAACAGTCGTGAATAAATATCATAAGAACGCTCGCCACGTGACGTTTGTTCGACGACAATCGGCACTAACGCGTTGCTGACGGGTTGGCTTTCACCGGTAAAGATATTGCTCATTAAGATTCCTGTCATTAAGCCCAAAAAATAAGCCCGTGCCCAATTTCTTTGAGCACGGGCTTCTTCATGTCAATTGCGCGGTAATTTTATTTAGCCGCGTTCATCACTTCAGTGAATGAAGAGGTACTCTCGGTTACTTTAACATGGTCATAGATCCAATCAACCACAGCGTCTTCGACAACCATCATTTGGATTTCTGAGAGTTTGTCCTGATTTGTCATGTAGTAGTTCACTACATCTTCAGGATCTTCGTAACTGGCAGCAATCGCATCGATAGCTTCTTTAACTTTAGCTTCGTCTGGTTTGATACTGTTGTCAGAAATAATCTTGCCAATCAACAGACTCAGCTTGACGCGTTTTTCGGCGCTGTCTTTAAAGGCATCCAATTCAAATGGCAGGCCTTCGACATTGACGCCCTGCTGACGCAGATTGTTTTTCGCTTGCTCCATTAAATAGCTGGCTTCGCGTTCAACCGGTGCTTCTGGCAAAGCAATGTCATTGTTAGCAGCCACAGCGTCCATCGCCGCACGTTTGTTTTTTGCTTTTAGTGTTGAGCTCAGCTCACGATCCATGTTGGCGCGAACTTCTTTTTTCAGTGCCGCAACACCTTCTTCAACACCACATAATTCAGCAAATTCTTTATCGAGTTTTGGCAATTTTTTCTTGGCAACTTGTTTTACCGTGACAGCAAATTCTGCGGTTTTACCACGCAGGTTTTCGGCACGATAATCTTCCGGAAACGTCATGGTAATGCTGGTTTCCTGATCGGCTTTGACGCCCACCAGCTGCTGTTCAAATTCTGGCAACATACTGCCATTTCCGATAACGACCAGAACATCTTTACCTTTGCCACCCTGGAATTCTTCACCATCAATGCGGCCAACAAAATCAATGGTAACGCCATCTTCTTCTTTGGCTGCGCGTTTTAGCGGTTCCCAGGTTGCGCGTTGTTCGCGCAATGTTTCAAGCATGGCATCAACGTCTTCGTCGCCAACTTCAGCAACGGTTTTTTCCAGTTTGAGTTTATCGAGCTTAATGTTGTCAAGTTCCGGAAAGATTTCATAGTTCAGGGTGTAAACCAACGCTGAACCTTCTTCTTTCATGCTATCGATGTTGGGCGTACTGGCAGGATTCACTTTTTCCTGCGTGAACGCTTCACGCATGCTGTCCTGGACCAGTTGGTCAATGACTTCACGACGTGCCGCCGGACCGTGGGTTTTAGCAACCATCGTCATCGGCACTTTACCGGGACGGAAGCCTGACATTTTAACGCTCGGCCGAATCGCCACTAAACGCTTTTGAACCGCTTCTTCGATATTGGCATCTTCAACGGTCACCGTCATTTTGCGGCCTAATTCGCTGACATTTTCTACAGTAACTTGCATTCTTTACCTCAAACATGGGGAATCAGAATATTGTTGGTTATTACCAGCAATTTCGGATGGTACGAGAGGAGAGACTCGAACTCTCACAGGTTGCCCTACTGGAACCTAAATCCAGCGCGTCTACCAGTTCCGCCACTCTCGCAATGCTTCTCAGATACACATTCATATCTAATCAAGTCGGCTATTATAGCCAGTTAAACTAGGCAACACTAGCCTTGCAGCTTCAAAAACGTTAAACCCATATTCGCTTGCTGACAAAATTGCTGAAATGCCATCAGATCGGTTTGCTCAATTGTACGTCGTGTCGCATTTCGATCCGCCAGAAATAAGCCAATAACTTTACCGGCAACAATCACTGGCATCATTAGGTATGGTGGTTTACCTAATAAGTCGAGCGTGGTTTTAGCCAATGTGCCATTCAGCTGTCGGGGATCCGCCGGGAGTAATAATGCATGACTGCCTTTAAGTGCTTTGGCAAAAATATTGTTCGGATGGGTAATGTCGATAATCAATTGTTCGTTGAGTATTCTATGATCTGCGCCCAGCGCATATTTGCATTGCAGCTTTTTCCGATCCGGCGATAACACTGCAAAAATGGCGCGATCCATTGCAACGCCACGGTAAATCCCTTCCAGCACCATTTCCAAAATAACGTTGAGACCAGGTTTTTCCTGCAAGGCAGTGGAAATATCCTGCAGCATTTGTAATTGCAACATCGCGTCCGGTTGCACCGGCTCATCAATAATATCCGCTTCCAGTTCGATTTCACCGCCCAGTGCCAGTAGATCATCTTGCTGCAGCGCATCTTCGGCTTCATTAGGTGGTTTAGCGATGTACAGTTCCGCATCCTGTATGCCACAAAGACGGGTGATTTGCCGAGCTTGCTTGGCATTTTGATAGACCAGTTCGGTTAATTCATCCGGTTTCATTTCCAGCTGTTTAGCCGTTTCACTGAGCCATTGCTGGGTTTTCTCATCCTGCCAACCTTGCCGGGATACCGCTGCAAGCTGGTTCGCCGAGCGGATGATTTCAGTGGCAGGCTCATGATTGCGCGGATTCAAACTGTTGTTGAGCATATCACCCAGTAACCAGGATTCACTGAGGCCGCGCGTCAAACTTTGCAGTGTAAAACCGAGCACTTCCAGTTCGGCCGCTTCTTCACGCATCGATTTATTATTTATTAAATCTAGTATCTGTTCGGCCTGTTCGTCAGCAAATGCCCAAAAAGCCATATTGCCGAGTCGGGATAACAGCGCCGCAATAAAGATATCTTCGGCCATCGGCAATTTCATTTTTTTGGCTAACTCTTGTGCCTGAATGGCGGCGTGGAAAGATTGCGCCATTTCTTCGATAAGCTTCTGCCGTTGTTTGCCATCGGCGAGACTATCAATTAACACCAGCGTTAATGCCATGGCTTTAACTTGTTCAAAGCCCAGCACCATAACGGCTCTGGAAACCGTGCTAATCACCTGTCCCTGACGATTGTAATGAATGCTATTGGCCATTTTCAGCAAGCGGCCGGTTAATGCTGCATCACGTAAAATCACACGTGCAACATCCACCGCTGACGTATCCTGACTGCTGACAACATTGGTCACTTCAATGACGGTATTGGAAAATACCGGCATCTTGTCTTCGCTCAGCTGCCGAATAAAGCGCTGAACGCCCTCTGCTTGCTTGGCCACGCTTATTCCTTAGCAGTTTTTTTAAGTTGGTTGGCAATACCATGGGGCACATGACCGGTTGCCACATGCGCCTTGGCAGACTCACAGTGTTGCTCTTGATCATCAAAGAAGATGTCAGCGCCAAATGACTTTAAAAACGGCCCTTTTTCCATGCCGCCCAGAAAAATAGCTTCATCGATACGAATGCCCCACTCCCGCAGAGTGCGAATAACACGCTCATGAGCCGGTGCAGAACGCGCGGTCACCAAAGCGGTACGGATCGGTGCCTGATTTTCAGGATATTCAGTTTGAATTCGGTTTAAAGCTAATAAAAAATCTTTAAATGGTCCGCCTGATAGGGGTTTGCGGGCTGTTTTTTGTTCATTTTGGGTAAAAGCTTCCAAACCGCTTTCCTTAAAAATCCGCTCCGATTCATCTGAAAACAACACTGCATCGCCATCGAAAGCAATCCGCAGTTCTTCAAATTCAGAGTTATTGCCCTCATTCGATGGAAAAATAGTCGCTGCAGCAATACCCGCATCCAATGCCATGCGCACATCTTCCGGGCTGGTTGATAGAAAAAGACTGGCGCTGAATGGCGCGACATATCGATATGGACTACTGCCTGAGGTAAATACTGCCCGGCTAATTTTTAACGCATGATGCTGAATAGAGTTAAACACCCGCAATCCGGTATCAGCACTGTTGCGAGACAATAAAATGATTTCAACCCGCGGTGTTTTCGGATTGTTGTCATTGAGCGCGAGCAGCTTGCGGACCAAATTAAAGGCACCGCCAGGTTGCAATGGCACATCTTCATGGGCAATTTGATACTGGCAATAAGCTTCTGTGCCTTCTTTCTCGTATATCTGGTGACTTTCATCTAGATCAAATAGTGCCCGTGATGAAATCGCTACCACCAACGGTTTAGTCACTTCGCTCACTGATAAGCCTCCGCGGCAGATTTTCCGTTATGTCTGGCGACGTTCAACACCGACTGCCAACTTTTCTGCAATAGGTTTTCCGGTAACGGCGCTCGGTTGAATATCTGTCCAAGATCAGCTTCCAGAGTATTTAAAAGCGACACATTATCAGGTTTACCCTTGGGGAAATTACATTCGCCGGTAAACACTACGCAGGTAAAGATCGGAATTTTTGGTGCCAGCAAGGACAATGATTGCTGCACATGCTGCAAATGCAGTAATGGATTGGCAAACTTATAGCTACGGCCATTCACCAGTTGCGTCCACTGGTCGATTTTGTCAGCACCATACAAATGACCGCTTAACGGAAAAGCCTGCAGGATCAGCAAGCCCTGTTTAAGCAGTGTCAGGTGTTCGATTTCTAACAGGCCACCCATACCATCGGGAATCACCAGCTTTCTGGCTTCAGACAATTGATTAGGTTTAAGTATTTTTTGAATCCGGTACTCAGCACTCCGCCAGCGGCTTTTTAACCTAAGCAATAAACAACAAAGAAGAACAAGTAACAACACACCCAGTGTGATGCTTTCAACAAGCAAATAATCCAGCAAGGCAACAATCTCCTTAAATCAGTAGCAATTATACTTTTTTTGATGCTGACTGTGGTGCATTGATGAACATGATCTGCGATGTTTTTAATGCCAACCAATGGCAGGATGCGGATGAATCAATACCTCAGCCGCTGCAAAGTGTGTCTGTAAATTCTGTTCCACTTGCCGACAAATCACACTGGCTTGTTGCAGGCTTAAGTCACCATCTAACTCAAGATGCAACTGAATAAATATCTGCAGGCCTGACTGGCGGGTACGTAAATCATGTAGACCGCGCACTTCACTATGTTTTAAAACCAAATCCTGAATCTGCTGCCGCTGCCCGACCGGTAACTCATGATCCATCAACAAATTAATAGCATCACGCATAATCTGCCAGGCACTGCGAAGTATATAGATAGCTATTACTATCGCCATCAATGCATCGACACGATGCCAGCCCGCGGCCGTCAGAATAATGGCCACGATGACACTGATATTAATTAGAAAATCTGTTTTGTAATGTAATGCATCTGCACTAATGGCTGTTGAACCGGTTCTGTTTATGACATGGCGCTGAACAAGCAACAAAAAACCGGTCATAACAATGGCAAACAGCATCACGCCAATACTGCTGCCGGCAGCATCAGTCAGTGGCTGTGGATTGATTAAACGCCGGACCGCCTGATAAAGCAAAAACAGCGCAGATAATGAGACAAATAAAGCCTGCCAGAGACCAGCCAGTGGTTCTGCTTTACCGTGGCCAAATCGATGTTCTTTATCTGCGGGCTGTAAGGCATGATAAACGGCAAACAATGTCACCAGCGAAGCCAGCAAATCCATGCTGGAATCGGTTAACGTCGCCAGCATGCTGACGGCGTCTGATTGCCCCCAGGCCCAGGCTTTGGCACAAATCAAACTGACGGCCGTTGCCACCGAAGCATATGTGGCAAGCCGCATTAACCTTGCTGAACTTTGTTGAGTGCCTGTCATCTTGTCAGTATAGTGCCAGAAAGTTGCCTGCAGAAAATGAACATCTTATCGGCGCCTGCTATCTCTTTTTTATTTAGGATAAACCATGACTATCGTCCATGTTGCCAGCACCGCCTTTAATGATCAGCGTCCGGGCACCTCCGGATTGCGTAAAAAAGTCCGCCAGGTACAAACACCTCATTATTTAGAGAATTTTGTTCAGGCGATGCTTGAGGCGGTAGGCGATGTTCGTGGCCAAACCATCGTCGTGGGCGGTGATGGTCGGTTTTATAATGAAACGGCCATTCAAATCATTGTCAAAATGGCCGCAGCGCATGGCGTTGGTAAACTCATTATCGGTCAGCACGGGCTGTTATCGACCCCTGCCGCCTCTTGCGTAATTCGTAAAACCCAAAGCTTTGGCGGCATTGTTTTATCAGCCAGTCATAATCAGGCTGGTCCAGATGGAGATTTTGGTATCAAGTTTAATATTGCTAATGGCGGACCCGCTCCAGAAAAAATCACCAACGCTATTTTTCAGCGTAGTCAGGCCATTAGCGAATATCAGATTGTTGAAGCAGCAGATATCGATTTAACGCAGATCGGCCAGCAAACGCTCGGTGATTTGCAAATAGATATAATAGATCCGGTGGCTGACTATGCCGATCTGATGGCAGATATTTTTGATTTTCCGGCTATTCGCGCTCTACTTTGTAATGGTCATTTCCGAATGCGCTTTGATGCCATGCATGCCATTACGGGTCCTTATGCAATTGAAATTCTTGAAAAACGTCTGGGCGCCGCAGCTGACACAGTGATGAATGGCATTCCGCAACCAGATTTCGCCGGTGGCCATCCTGATCCCAATCTGACCTATGCTGACGAGCTGGTGGCAATTATGTTTGCAGATGATGCGCCGGATTTTGGCGCCGCATCGGATGGTGATGGCGATCGTAATATGATTCTGGGCAAACAGTTTTTTGTCACGCCCTCAGACAGTCTGGCGATGATTGCCGCCAATGCCGAATTAATTCCGGCTTATCAAAAGGGATTGGCTGGTATTGCCCGTTCAATGCCAACGAGTCAGGCCGCCGATCGGGTAGCCGAAGCAATGAATATTCCGTTACATGAAACACCGACAGGCTGGAAATTTTTCGGTAATTTGCTTGATGCCGGCATGGCCACCTTATGTGGCGAAGAAAGCTTTGGCACAGGTTCTGATCATATCCGTGAAAAAGACGGCTTATGGGCCGTACTCTGCTGGTTAAATATTCTGGCGGCAAGAAAACAATCAGTGGCGGCAATTGCTGAACAACATTGGCAAAAATACGGCCGCAATTACTACACCCGACATGATTATGAAGCAGTGCCCGCTGATAAAGCTGAACTGCTGGTGAAACAACTTCATGAAAAAATGCACAAATTGCCAGGGAAAATTTTCGGCGATCGCACCGTACGTTATGCCGATGACTTCAGCTATCGGGATCCTGTTGATAACAGCTTTGCCGAGCATCAAGGCCTTCGCATTGGTTTTGATGACGGTGCAAGGATGATTTTCCGCTTATCCGGTACCGGTACCGAAGGGGCAACGCTGCGGGTTTATATTGAAAAGTATGAAGATGCACCGGATAAATTACTGCAAGATGCACAAACGGCGTTAACGGATTTGATTGAACTGGCTGATAAGCTGGCACAAATAACATTACTGACCGGTCGCCATCAGCCAACCGTAATTACCTGAGGGATTATGCAACCTATTATTCTCGGCTCCAGCTCGCCTTATCGCAGCGAATTACTCGCCAAACTTAAGCTGCCATTTTCCACCGCATCGCCCAATATTGATGAATCACCGTTGATTGGTGAATCGCCTGCCCAGTTAGTATTGCGTCTTGCCGAAAACAAAGCCCGTAAAGTCGCTGAAAGTAATTTATCAGCGCTGGTAATTGGCTCTGATCAGGTGGCGGTTTTGGAGGGTGAAATATTAGGCAAGCCCGGTACAGCTGAAAATGCCGTCAAACAGCTGATGGCAGCCAGTGGTAAAACGGTCACCTTTCTAACCGGTCTGGCTTTATACAACGCTGCCAACCAGCAAATGCAGTCAATCGTTGAACCGTTTGAAGTCAATTTCAGAAGTTTGTCTGAAACTCAGATTCGCCGTTATGTCGATTTGGAACAGCCTCTTGATTGTGCCGGTAGTTTTAAATCAGAAGGTCTGGGGATCTGTTTATTCAGTGAACTCAGAGGCAGTGATCCCAATAGTCTGATCGGTCTACCTCTGATTCGGCTGGTAGATTTGCTCGCCGCACAGGGCGTTAACGTATTAGGCTAAAGTTATTTAGCAGCTTCCATTTTATCGGCATTTGATACCGCTGCTGCCTGGGCTGCCAGATTGTTCATGGTCCGGGCCATTAACTGACGTGCAGCACGTGAACGCATGGTTTTTTTCATACCTTCTGTTAATCCCGCATCAACTTCATGCTTCGCCAATAATTCACCCAAATCATCTAGGTGCGTTTCACAACCAGACATGATTTTATCAGCATGTTGTTGCGCATCTTTACCGTTTTTACTGTTACTGAGCCGGCTTTGCATCATGCATTTATTGTAATTGGTAAGATGGCCGGACATGGCTATCTGAGCTTCTTCAGGCATATCAGCCGGTATTTTATTAGTTTCAGCAAAGCTGATAACCGGCAGACTGAATAATAAAGCGGCACTGATGCTAACAACGATTTTTTTCATTATTTTCTCCGAATAAATTTTTGCAATTGCTATGACAGAATTCATTTTCAAATTATCCCGCCGTCGGCCGATACTATACACTTTGCATTTTATTGTTTGCCGGTATGATGCGCCGGCTCAGTATTTTTAAGGTGTTTATGTCGGCTTTGGAAGATCAGCGCTATTTGCAAATTCAGCAGTGGTTACAAACTATTTTTACCGGTCAGCAATTTACCCTGACCAGTGCATCGAGTGATGCCAGCTTCCGGCGTTATTTCAGAGTCAACGCGGCTGATAAAAGCTGGATTGTTATGGATGCGCCGCCCGCCCACGAAGACATTAAACCTTTTATCCATATCGGTAAGCTACTGGCAGCGCATCAATTACCTGTTCCGGAGATTTTCCAGCAAAACCTCGAACAGGGATTTTTGTTACTCAGTGATCTGGGCAATACCGCATTTTTGTCGGTGCTGAATCAGGATTCAGTAGAAGATCTGTACAAACCTGCCATCGATTGTATTGTGCAAATGCAGTTAATCAGCAAACCTGCAGATTTACCGGCCTATGATGCACAGTTGTTGGGCAATGAACTGGCTTTGTTTGACCAGTGGTTTTTAGATCGGCATTTAGGGCTCGATAAACCTGATTTTGTTGATAATTTATATTCGTTTTTAATCATTGAAGCGCAGCAGCAACCCCATACATTTGTTCACCGCGATTATCATTCCCGTAATCTAATGCTGCAGTCGGATGGTTCACCGGGCATTATTGATTTTCAGGATGCCGTTTGGGGCCCTGTCACTTATGACCTGGTGTCGCTACTGCGTGATGTCTATATTCAATGGCCACCGTCGTTGGTGACGCGGTTTTTAGAGTATTACCGGCAACAGGCGATTCAACATCAGGTTCTGTCCGAATCAGTCACCATGCCACAGTTACAACGCTGGTTTGATTTGATAGGACTGCAACGTCATTTAAAGATATTAGGAATCTTCTGCCGCCTTAATTATCGTGACAATAAAGATAATTATTTGAATGACTTGGCATTAACACTTAATTATGTTTATGAGGTTTGTTCACGGTATCCTGAATTAACAGAATTGCTTGATTATCTGCAACAACCTGCTATTAAAGACACTATTTTATGAAAGTCATGATCCTCTCCGCTGGCCGGGGTGAACGGTTACGGCCACTCACCGACTTTACACCCAAACCACTGCTCAAAGCCGGTGATAAACCTTTAATAGTGCATCTGATAGAAAAGCTGGTGGCGGCGAGCTTTAATGAAATTATTATTAACTATGCCCATCTTGGCGAACAGTTTCCGGCAACACTCGGTGATGGCTCGCGCTGGGGGGCTAATATCCATTATTCACCAGAATTAAATGGCGGCCTGGAAACGGCTGGCGGTATTATTCATGCCATGCCGCTATTAGATGACGAACCGTTTCTGGTTGTGAACGGGGATATCTGGACTGATTTTGATTTTGCCACGCTACATGATTGTCTGAGCGTTAACACGCTGTGCCATTTAGTGTTAGTGGCCAATCCACCGCAGCATCCTGATGGTGATTTTTACCTGGATAACAATCATCAGATACATGCCAATGGCCCGGCTAAATTAACCTTCAGTGGTATTGGTGTTTATCATCCTGCGTTATTTGCCGGCCTGGCTGAGGGTAAACGACCGTTAAAACCCCTGCTTCTGGATGCCATGCAACAACACCGCGCAACCGGCTCATTATATAAAGGTGAATGGTCGGATATTGGCACTGCGGAGCGTCTCACAGCGCTTGACAGATATTTACAAAATTAATGACAATCTAAACCATTAAAGCCTAAATTATTTACAAATCATTAAGTTCGTTAACCTAAACCATTGTGCGCTATAAAGGTGTAAGCTTATTATTATTGATATAGCGTTACTCACCACCCTGTGTCGATAGCATCGGTACAACTAAGAACAGGTGTTTCATGTTAACAAAGCTCCCCACTGGCATCGCCGGTCTCGATAAAATCACCGGTGGTGGTTTGCCCCATGGCAGAACAACACTTATTGAAGGCGAGTCTGGCTGTGGCAAGACGGTCATGGCATTGCAGATATTAATAAACAGTGCTCGCGAGCAAAAACAACCGGGTATCTTCGTGGCGTTTGAAGAAAATGCGAATCGCATCAAACTGAACGCAGCCTCTTTTGGTTGGGATATTCAGTCGCTTCAGGAAGACAACTTGTTTTTCCTGGACGCCCAGCCGACCAGTGACATTATCCAGTCAGGCAGCTTTGATTTAGGCGGTATGCTGGCCGGTCTGGGCGCGCTGGTAGATAAAATGGGCGCCAAATGGATAGCATTCGATGCACTCGATATTGTTCTCAGTATGATGCCCGATGAAGCCGCGATGCGCCGTGAAGTTTACCGGCTACATGAATGGCTGTTAGCACGTGAATTAACGGCCATCATCACCTCAAAAAAATCAGCTAATCATCAGCCTATCGTGCCCAATGGCAGTATGGATTTTCTGTTATTTATGGTCGACAGCGCGATTTTGCTGAGACATGAAATCGTCCAGGGGGTCTCTCAGCGCGCACTCAGAATGGTGAAATATCGTGGCTCGGCATTCGACGAGAATGATGCACCTTATCTAATTAGTGATAATGGCATTGAGTTAGCAGCAAGTTTTTTAACAGATGATAAATTTGTTGAAGTGACCGATGAGCGCATTTCAACAGGTGTCGCGAGATTGGATAAGATGTTGTCCGGTGGCTATCATCGAGCTGCCAGTATTCTGTTAACCGGCGCACCGGGTACGGCCAAAACAACGCTCTCAGGGGCATTTGCAGAAGCGGCCTGTCAGCGGGATGAGCGAACGCTTTTTGTCAGCTTTGATTCCCGTGGTCCAGAAATTGTCCGTAACCTGAAATCAGTGGGTATTGATCTGTCATCCCACACCAAAACGGGCATGCTCAGACTGGAGTCTGCCGGTGGCATAACGGGGAGCAGTGAAATCCATCTGATGCGAATTACGCAGTGGGCAGATTCACATAATGCCAGATGTTTGATCATTGACCCGGTATCAGCGTTATCAAAATCTGGTAACGCATTATTAGCACATAGCGTTATTCAGCGACTGGTTGACTGGTGCAAACAGCGCGGTATTACCCTATTAACCAGTAGTTTATTAGATAAATCCGGTTCGGAATTGGTGAACACCCCACTGCAAATATCCACTATTGCAGATACCTGGATTCATCTTGATTATCACTCCTCTGCAGGTGAGCGAAACAGAAGTTTATCCATCATCAAATCTCGCGGCACAGCCCATTCAAATCAAGTTCGTGAGCTTATTCTCAATACGGATGGTGTCACGCTGGCAGATGTATATAGCTCAGGTGGTGAGGTATTAATGGGCACGATGCGCCTGGAGCGCGAGCAGTCAGAACAACTGGAAAAGCAAAGAGCCACTGCCTTACATGACAAGCATAATGCGCATGCCAATGCGGAGTTACTAGAATTGGAGCAGCGCATGAGCCACATTCAGGCGCAAGTGGATGAAAAACGATCTGAAATTGCTGAAAGCAAATTCACGCAGCAACAGATTAAAAACCAGGACAAAGACACCCAGGCAGAAATCCGCTCAAAGCGTTTTGCTGACAGCCATCATGAAAAGTGAGCCACTGCTGCTAAGGCTTTATATATCAGGTAAAGCGCCTAATTCACTGATGGCAGTGAAAAATTTAAAAGTTATCTGTGAAGCACAATTTCCTGATAACTACAGTATTGAAGTGATTGATCTATTTGAGCAACCCTATCGGGCAATTGAAGATGGTGTGATGATAACGCCGATGCTGATGTCGTCGTCATCGCCACCAGTCTCAATAATCGGCGATTTGAGCGATACAGAAGGTGTCATTAATGCATTAATGACAACACAACAATGACGCTATTAACGGATGAAATCAGTGAGTTGATCGCTCAGTTGAGGGAGATCGAATCCCGAATCATTGAGCTGACCGGCGGTGCTATTGATACGGTTATCGATAAAAAGGGCATGCCCTTTATGCTTACACAGGCGCAGAATGAACTGCGTCAGCGAGCCGAAATTCATCGGCAATATGCAGAACAGCAAGCCGCTATCCTGAATGCCATCCCAGCGCACATTACATTACTTGATGGTGAAGGTATCTTAGTCGATGTGAATGATGCCTGGCGAGAATATGCCGAGCTGAATAACAATCGCGATCCCGCATTTGGTATTGGTAAAAATTATTTGAAAACCTGTCAGCAGGCATCTGGCGAATCCATCCATGATGCTTCATTAGCTGAAACAGGTATCCGTAGCGTGCTTATTGGTGAAGCACCCAGTTTCACGATGGAATATCCCTGCCACTCGCCAACAAAACAGCAATGGTTCCGGTTGATGGCCGCGCCTTTAAATACTGATGGCCAACACGGCGCAGTAGTGATGCATTTGGATATCACAGAGAGAAAGCTCGCCGATCTTGAAATGCAACGAGCACTGAGTGTTTTTAAATCCAGTAGTGACGGTGTTTTGATTGCAGATGCGGATTTGAAGGTCTTGGATGTTAACCCTGCCTACGCGCTGATCACCGGCTATGAAAAAAATGAAATTATTGCTCAAACAATAAACTTTGTGATTACTGACTTACAGATCGATGGCCTAGAGACAAAAATTCAACGCGCGCTCAATACTGAGGGTTTCTGGCGCGGTGAAGTTCGTAACCGTCGAAAATCGGGTGAGGTTTACATTGAAAACCTGTCAATTTCTGTTGTCCATGATGATCTGGGGCAATTAATAAATTACATTTTGATTTTCTCTGACATTACACAAAGTAAAACACATGAGGCAGAGCTGGATCATGTTGCAAATCACGACCCGCTGACGGGTTTACCAAATCGTCGCCTGCTAACCGACAGGTTGCAGCAAGCCATGCTTAAAGCAAGACGGGACAAAGATTTGCTGGCTTTATGCTATATAGATCTCGATAACTTTAAACCCATCAATGACAAGCTGGGACATGCCATTGGTGACAGCGTTCTGATTGAAGTTTCTAAGCGATTGATGCTGCTGCTCCGTGACTCCGATACTGTTTCTCGTATCGGCGGCGACGAGTTCATACTGCTATTACCTGGTTTGAAAAATCAAGAAGAACTTCATGCACTGCTGGATCGATTGATGTCTGCATTAGAAGCCATCATTTCCATCAACGATTATACGATTAAGGTGTCAGCCAGTATGGGGGTGGTGTTATTCCCCGATGATGATGTTGATGCCGATACCTTGCTGCGACACGCCGATCAGGCAATGTATATCGCCAAGGAAAGTGGTCGGAATCAATACCATATTTATGATTCAAAACTCGCCAAAGCAATAGAAAGTCACAATAGCTTTATAGATGAAATTAAACACAGCTTGTTGGCAAAAGAATTTGTTTTGTTTTACCAGCCCAAGATTAAACTCAATACCGGAGACGTGATTGGCTTTGAGGCGCTGGTCAGGTGGCAGCACCCCACTAGAGGTTTATTGTCTCCGGCAGCATTTTTGCCAGCTATCCTGGGATCCAACATTGAAATACTGTTTGGTGAATATGTGATGCGCAGTGCCATTGAGCAATTAAATGAATGGCAGCTGCAAGGGCACAGGCTTCAGGTCAGCATTAATATCAGTGCTAATGAACTGCGCCAGACAAACCTGGTTAATCATATCAATCAACAATTGCAACGCTTCCCTGCCTTAATGACAAAACAATTAGAAATAGAATTGCTCGAAACCGCAGCCGTTGAAGATATGGCAGAAGTTATCGCGACCTTAAAGCAATGCAGAGCAGAAGGCATACAAGTCTCACTTGATGATTTTGGTACCGGTTATTCATCACTGACCATATTTCGTCAATTGCCCGTGGACATTCTAAAAATCGATCAAAGTTTTGTTCGAAATATGCTGATTGATCAGAATGACCAAAGTATTGTAGAAAGTGTCATCAGCATGGCCAAAGCGTTTGATCGCACGGTTATTGCCGAGGGTGTTGAAACCATGGCACATGCAACGCGATTAATAGAACTCGGCTGTGAATTTGGTCAGGGTTATGGCATCGCTAAGCCTATGCCAGCTGAGCTTGTGCTGGATTGGTTAGCACAATCAAAACCAACATTTACCTGGCTAGCATAGACTTAATTAAAACAACTATATTTAAGAACTTAGCATTCAGCTAATCTTGCGATGAATTCTATTCGTTAATGCAGATTTAGCGCGTCAGCTCAAATATTAAGCACAGAGAAATTCCAGGAGCGCTTTTTGCGCATGCAATCGATTTTCAGCTTCTTGCCAGACCACACTCTGGGTGCCATCAATGACATCAGCAGTGACTTCTTCATCACGGTGTGCCGGCAAACAGTGCATAAATAGCGCATCTTTTGCGGCCAACGCCATCAACTGGTCATTCACTTGAAACCCTGCAAACGCCAATTCACGTTTACGCTGTTCGACTTCCTGCCCCATGCTCGCCCAGACATCAGTCACAATTAAATCAGCACCGTTAGCAGCCGCTTTGGGATCATTAAAAATTTGAACTTCGGCGTTGACCGAGTCAACAATTTCCGCCAATGGTTCATAGCCTTCGGGCGTCGCAATATTTAATTTAAAACCAAATTGCTGCGCGGCATTGATATAAGAATGACACATATTATTGCCATCACCGATCCACGCCACCGTCTTGCCTTTGATATCGCCACGCACTTCGAAATACGTCTGCATATCAGCCAATAACTGGCAGGGATGAAACTCATCGGTCAGGGCATTAATCACCGGTACCGATGAATATTTGGCAAAAGTTTCGACTTTGGCATGTTCAAAGGTACGGATCATCACCGCATCGACCATACTGGAAATTACCCGGGCAGAATCTTCAACCGGCTCACCGCGACCTAATTGCGTGTCGTCCGGTGACAAAAAGATGGAGCCGCCACCAAATTGCACCATGGCCGACTCAAATGACACCCGTGTCCTTGTCGAAGATTTTTCAAAAATCATCGCCAGTACTTTATTTTTCAGCGGCTGATAAACCTCACCACGCTGATGCATTTTTTTGAGTTCAATAGCCCGATGGATCAGGGTATTCAGTTCAGACGGTGTCAGATCCATCAGGGTTAAAAAATGTCTCATTATCAGGCAACACTCTCAACGTCATGTTCAGCCAGAAACGCGCTGACCAGCGCGCTGACTTTATCGACAATCAAATCTGCTTCTTCGGCAGAAATAATCATTGGTGGTAATAAACGAATCACTTTATCGGCAGTGACATTAATCAATAAATGCTCAGCCAATGCCGCTTTAACCAGCGCCCCACAGGGCTGATTCAACTCAATACCGATCATAAAACCGGCCTGCCGAATTGCTTTGACGCCAGACAACTTGCCGATTTTTGCTTTAAATCCAGCCAGCATCCGTGGTGCCAGCGTATTTACATTTTCAATGAGCTGATCTGATTCAATGGTTTCCAATACCGTTAATGCCACCCGCGAAGCCAAAGGGTTGCCACCAAATGTAGAGCCATGATTACCGGGCTCTAAAACACCCAGTGCCGGTCCCGCAGCTAAACAGGCGCCAACAGGAACACCATTGCCCAGCGCTTTGGCCAGGGTCATTACATCCGGCATGACATTTTCGTGGTGTTGAAACGCAAACCATTTACCGGTGCGGCCAATACCCGACTGAACCTCATCGAGGATCATCAATAGCTTACGTTGTGTACATAAGCTTCTGATTTCAGATAAATAATCAGCATCTGGTATTTTTATACCACCCTCGCCCTGAACAGGTTCCAACATAACGGCCACAGCTTCCGGCCAATGGCTGATTGCCATGCGTAATGCATCAATGTCGTTGTAAGGAACACGTACAAATCCAGGTACCAGTGGGCCAAACCCAATCTGTACTTTGGGGTTACCGGTAGCCGTCAGCGTCGCCATGGTCCGGCCATGAAAGCTGCCATCCATAACAATAATGACCGGCTTATCAATGCCTTTCTGATGACCATATTTACGTGCCAGTTTAATGGCGGCTTCGTTGGCTTCAGCACCCGAATTACAGAAAAAAACCTGATCCATTCCCGATAGCGCTGTCAGTTTATCGGCCAACTTTTGTTGCATTTCGATGCGATAGACATTGGATGTGTGGATCAGTGTTTTCGCCTGCTCACAAATCGCTTCCGTAATTTTGGGGTGACAATGCCCTAAATTAACCACAGCAATGCCACTGAGCGCATCCAAATAGCGCTCACCCTTTTCATCAATCAACCAAGCACCCTGCCCTTGCTTGAATGTCACATCTAAACGACCATAAGTCGGCATGACAGTTTCGGTCATGGCTTTTTCTCCCTGCCTGATAGGCTAATAACGCTGACGGCCTTTTTTGCCGATAACAAACGAAAAATGGCAGCTTCACAAGAAACTGCCATATCCGGGTATCACAAATCTTTTAAGGCGTTTATCACGCCATTAAAATTACGCTGCGTAGTTAGCAGCAACAAAATCCCAGTTCACCAGTAACCAGAAAGATTCCAGGTATTTTGGACGGGCATTGCGATAATCGATGTAATAAGCATGCTCCCAAACATCACAAGTCAACAATGGTGTTTGACCGGCAGTCAGTGGGCAACCAGCATTACTGGTGTTAACGATTTCAATGCTGTCATCCGCATTTTTAACCAGCCAGGTCCAACCTGAACCAAAGTTTGTGGCAGCTGATTTGCTGAATTGCTCTTTAAAATCGTCAAATGAACCGAATTTGCTGTTAATCGCTTCACCCAATGCACCGTCGACGGCATTTTTGCCATTCGGTGTCATGCAATTCCAGTAGAACGTATGGTTCCAAACCTGCGCAGCATTATTAAAAATACCACCGCTTGATTTGCTGATAATGTCTTCAAGAGTTTTGCCATCAAACTCAGTGCCAGGCACCAGATTGTTAAGATTATTTACGTAAGTTTGATGATGCTTACCGTAATGATATTCAATTGTTTCGGCGGAAATATGTGGTTCCAGCGCGTTGTTTGCATATGGAAGAGGTGGCAGTTCAAAAGCCATGTTAAATCTCCTTGATAAAGTCCGAAAGTAAACGCTAAAGTCTAAGCGACACACGTTGTTATGGCAAGTTTTAGGCCGAAATGTTCCCTTGGGAAAATAAGCTTTCTTCAGCATTGAAGAGAGTCATTCCCATCAAAACAGCATCTTCTCGACCCTGTACTGCAGGATAGTACCCCCGTCTTATGGCCATTTCGTTAAAACCTGCTGATAAATACAGTTCTTGTGCGCGACGGTTACTGCGCCTGACTTCCAACACCACCAGATTTGAACCGCGTAAACTGAGCACATCAATCACTGCATTCAGTAATTGTCGGCCCAACCCGCGGCCTTGTCTGTCTGGTCGCACACAAATATTCAGCAAATGCGCCTCATCTAAAACGTGTTGCACCAGTGCATAAGCAATAATTTGTTGGTTTTCACGCACCACAAAGCCCTGATAGCCCGCTTGCAGACTGTCCTCAAAGTTTTTCAAACTCCAGGGGAACTGGTTTGCTGCCACTTCGATACCATGAATAACCGGTAAATCGTCAGCCAGCATCGGTTCAAGATTCATTTTCAAGACAATGTTTGCTGCAACTGGCAGATAGCTTTCCAAACCCCGGCTTTGCGCTTTGGCTGATTCATTAACTCGCCAAGAGATGGCAATGACAGCGCACAGGGTTGCCAATCGGTATTCAAATCGACCGGCATCTCGCCGAATATGAGGATTTGCTGAGGCATTGCCTGAACGGTTGAAAGTGATAGCAAAGCCGCGTTATCACATTGCTCGAATGCTATGCCAAGTCCATCAATGGCTTTTAAAATATTGCTTAATAATTGTTGTTCTGCCGAATTATTTATTGCAGTGCAATAAATCAACAACGATGCCTGGGCGTTAAAAACAACCGGCGCCGAGGCTGTAACCAACGCTGAATCTGGTTCTGAATTTGGCTGGTTGCCCGGCATCGGCAATGGATTTTGCCGAACTTGCCAGACTGGAATACCAAGATTATCCAGTGTCCAGAGTTGTTGTTTCGTTAATTGCATCAATATCAGACCTGCGGGTGTGCCCGCTCAGCACCTAACAACATTTTATTCAAGGCGTTGATATAGGCTTTGGCTGAAGCAATTACAATATCGGTATCAGCGCCCTGCCCACTAACAATGCGGCCGCCCTTTTCAAGCCGGACGCTTACTTCCCCCTGCGAATCAGTGCCGCTGGTAATATTGCTGACCGAATACAGCTGTAAT
>Ga0307934_1000968_pt1 | contig 19268 bp, 17 predicted proteins | sample OrgLakmetageno90_FD_201838 | JGI IMG/M metagenome (GOLD analysis project Ga0307934, IMG submission 201838) | Saline water microbial communities from Organic Lake, Antarctica - #90 | ecosystem: Environmental > Aquatic > Non-marine Saline and Alkaline > Saline | place: Antarctica: Organic Lake... | reverse complement strand
CCCTCTCCAATATGGAGATCTTGTTACAACGGGAAGCTTTGTCGGGGTCAATGACACTAATTCGATGTTAGGTCTCCCAGCCTTGAAAGTTGATACAGACTCAATAAGCTCTGAGTTCCTCATGTCCCCGTCTTCATAGCCGTCAATGCCGGCCAAGAACACGGTTTCTGCTTCAAGGTAAATTGCCAGCGCCAGGGCGTAGGAGAGAGTGAGTTCATTGGGGACGAACGCCGCTCCAGCTCTAAAGTCGATCTCCACTGAGTCAATTCTTATTGGTATCACCGAGCTTTTCGATGCGTCGAGTTGGCCGCTTGGTGGCAAAAGAGGAGAAATAGTTGGGCTTCTGGATTCCCAGAATATGTCCGCGTTGACTCCAAGCCTCATCCGATTAGCTCCAACTCTGAAAGTGCCAGCGGTACCAATGTAATCGGGCCAAGCTAGGTTCAGCAGTAAAATCGTCGACCCTCTATCCGTCGCATGTTGAAGTACTTGCTGTTTGTGCAGTGAAGCTGTTGGGCCTCCCCCTACGATCAGTACATCCTTACCGACCGCAGAAGACAAGTTGTCGCTGACACTCGGGCTTTCCTCCACGTGATAATCAGACCCACTGGCAAGCATCATAGGGTTGAAACGACTGGACTCTTGCGTGGAGAGTTTTTGAAGAGAGCTAATAACAGCTCGGTGATCTGTGTTTTCACTGAGGAGTTCTTGCACGAATGTCGGGTGGATCCCCCAATCAGCTGCGAGCCTGTAGGGAAGACTAGGGCCCCAGCCGTATTCGGACATAAGCGGGGCCATGTGCTTGTTCAAAAAATCATTCAAGGGAGTAAAACTATCTTGGTTGAACGGTATATCCCCGCAGTTACTGAGCTCTGCTAAGAGGTCCTCAGTTCGGGTATTTCCCGCCCCTCTGCCCATTCCAGCTAGAGTGCAATCGAGCATAGAGGCGCCCGAATTTTTTGCTGCCAAAGTATTTTGCAAAGCAAGCCCCTTGTTGTCATGAGCGTGCACGCCAAGTGGCATTGTCAGTACCGACCCAAGATCCGAAAAAATGCCGCTTGTGTCCTCTGGCGTAAGTGCCCCAAGGCTGTCTGCCACGTAGGCGAAGTCAACCGAGATGCTGTTAATCAGCTCCCCGAAAACAATCAACTCAGACTTAGTTCTCTCAGAAACTTGCATGAGATTAACTCCGACTTGAAAACCTTGCTGAACTAGAAACTGAACCAAGGGCGGAAGATGCTCCAACTCTTCAAAGTGGCATGCGAGTCGAACGAAACTTACGACGGGCGACTCCGGGAACATTCTTTGGAGGGTCGATTCAGAGGCGTTAATTAGCTCTCCAAGGTTGGCCATAACACCAAGGCTCAAGCCTTTTGAGCCCTGGTTCATCCCCACCAGAGCGTCAGGGGTATAAGCCCAAGGACCCGAGTGGCTTTGGGACTTAAAAAACCTAAACCCCAGCTCTACGTGAGTCACCCCGAGTTCGCTCATGAGCGATAGGTAGTCTGTTACAAATTCCGGGGAAAAGTCCCAATCGTTGTAGTAGCCACCATCTCGCATGGTGCAATCAAGAATATGAAGCACTGGTCCCCTTCGATACTCATAAGTCAGGCCAATAAGACTCAAACCATAATTCTATAGCAGAAATTAACTCCGCGCTGCACGCAGCGTTCCCCGATTTTTGACAGAACGCAATCATGATTAGGTTCCAGTCTCTATCAAGCGTCCCCCATCATGGAAGCCATTGACGACGTATCAACATTGAGGAAATAGTCAGGCTGTCGCAGTTCTAGGTCTTCAAAGAAAACTTCGTTGAGCTTTGGGTCGCTGTTTTGACCAGTGTGAACAAAAATGTGGTCGGTGTATTCGTCAAGCTCGGGAATAAGCCTTGAAAGGCGTATTGTTTCCGGACTAGTTCCAACGATTGTGACAACCTTTAGTTTTTCAAAGCCCTATTTCCTGTCGCAGCTCTGGGGTAGTCATGAGGAGCCTTTTGGTTGCTTAGACGTCCAGTGGCTCAGTGTTGTGGAACGTACAGCACTAGAGACGCACCTATAAACTTTTATGTTGGAGTTATCATTGGGGAATGGATATTTGTGTCACTGGAGCCGAGGGGTTCATCGGATCGCATCTAGTTGAGCGGCTCCTTGCGTCTGGAAAGCGTGTCAGGGCCCTGGTTCAATACAATTCTTTCAATTCCGTCGGATGGCTGGAGGAGAGCAAGAAGGCCGATGGTCTTGAAATAGTGTTTGGCGATGTTCGAGACGCGGAGCAAATGAATACATTCGTTGAAGGTGTCGAGTCTGTACTCCACTTGGCTGCACTAATCGCGATCCCACACTCTTATCAGGCGCCAAACTCTTACGTACAGACGAACGTGGTGGGAACCCTGAACATGCTAAATGCAGCTAAGCGGACAGGCGTTAGAAGGTTTGTCCACACTTCGACGTCTGAGGTTTACGGAACTGCGCTGTATGTTCCAATCTCGGAAGATCACCCGCTCCAAGCCCAGTCTCCATATTCGGCTTCTAAAATCGGCGCTGACGCGCTTGCTCACTCGTATTGGTCTTCCTTTAATTTGCCTGTGGTGACATTAAGGCCATTCAACACTTTCGGGCCAAGACAGTCCTTGAGAGCGGTAATCCCTACCCTGCTGGCACAAGTAATTGATGGGAGGGGCTGTATTTCTCTTGGCTCCACGCTTCCGAAAAGAGATTTTACTTACGTCGATGACACTGTTTCGGGGTTTATCGCAGCCATGAATTCCGAAAAGATTGAGGGTCAGACAATAAACCTGGGAACGGGTTTTGAAATTTCAATCGGCGATCTGGTTGGCTTGGTTGAAGAGGTCGCAGGCAGGACGTTAGAAATAAAGGTCGATCCTCAGAGGCTTAGGCCTGCGGGCTCTGAGGTTGAACGGCTGCTGAGTGACAATTCGAAAGCCCACGCGCTCTTGAATTGGACACCTGAATTATCCGGCGTCGAAGGCCTGAAGAAGGGCTTACGTCTGACCATGGACTGGCTAAGGCCGTTGGTCGAGGATGGTCGATTCCAAGCAGGGATGTATGCTAAATGATGTGGGCAAATTTGGTCCAGCACGGAACATCACCGTATGCTACAGACTCAAGTTCTAGACCGTACTAGCGATAAAATTTCACTTTATCCCCGAAAGACTTATTTGGAATAGAACATTGCGAGCGAGTAGGGCCTGAACATGGGGGCAAGTTTCTCGGTTCTGAGAGTTCCGATGTCCGGTTACGTCTAAAGCCATAAAAAACGGCCTCCCACATAAAAAAAGGGCTGTGCAGCTCGACGCAATGCTTGAATGGAATGAATGAAGACACTTTCGTCTAATGACTTTACATGTTCAAAAAAGTGGTGCTTCTAAGAATAGTTTCAAATCACAAATAGTGAATTGAGTCGAAGGGAATCACCATAGTTCCCGCCCAGAATAAGTTACAGGAGAACCTACATTCTTGCTAAAAAAGACCATCGGAGGATTGACAAAAATGCACACATCCCTTGAAATTAGATGAGATGCTGTCACGGATCAACTCCCCGTGAATATTGTCACCGTATTTATTCCCATTTTCATAGCGAAGCGAAGGTTCAGCTACACATTTGATCCCAAAAAGCGGTCCTTTAGTTCTTTATCTTTTGTCGAGACATGTCTCGCACTTGAAGGAGGCAGTGAATCGGATACGTCCGATTATCGCCAAAACTCGATTTCCAAGGAAAGCCGAAAAGAAGACAATGAGCCAGTAGCCGTTCATCCAGACGGGCGCTTCACACCCGCCCATTACAGGGCGCCCTCACTAAGCATGGAGTCGGGTTATTGTGCCTTTTTCAAAGTGCCATAGAGCCACTTGAACCGCATGTCATCGATTCGAACCTCACCCTCCAATAGTAGCGAAGCCAGAGAAACGCCAATTCCATGCCTAGACTGTCATTCGTTTGCGGAGTAAATCTTGATTAATTGGAATAGTTGCAAGCCGGTCGGCAATTCGATTTGATGCTCCGCCCAAGTAATAGGGATTGACGCCATTCAGGCATCTAGTCCGGAATTCGTCATCGAAAAGACAGGTCAAGGTCGCTTGAACAATTAAGTTCATGTCGTAGCCGACATCAATTACATTATCTCCTCGCAACCTCCCATCTTGCCGTGATCCGACGTTAACGGTTGGGCAATGAAACGCAGGCGTCTCTTTGATACCAGATGAAGAGTTTCCCACACAGGCAATTTTTACTTCGCTGTACTTTGCGAGCGCAAGAACGCCATGGTAGAGATACCGTCCGAGTGACGGTCTAATTAGAAGGTTTCCCGCTTCGTTGTCGCTGAGTTCGCGGATTTTCGCGATCATGACTTCGCTGCCATAGTCATTATTCGGGTAGGTGACTATAACTTGGACGTCTCGTTTGAGGAGCTCCAAGAGAGCCAGGATTGACGCCTCAAGCTGACTTTGGGCATCACCGGGTTCTGTTGTTACTGGGTGTTGGGTAAATAGGACGATTGGTTTGGCCAGATTCAGGCCGAGTTGCGCTTCAACTTCGGAAGCACCCGCAAAGTCTCCGGCCATTATTAGGTCTATTGCCGGAAATCCGACGTTGTGGACTCGCCAAGGCTCTTCACCGAGAGAGAGAATTCTTCCTGCCGATTCGGAATTTGTAGCGAAATGCAAATGTGCAAGTTTTGTCATCGCGTGACGAATTGAATCATCGAGAGCGCCACCTTCTGTCAGGTCCCCCCCTTCGATGTGGGCGGTCGGGATGTTCATTTGCGTAGAGGCCACGAGTGCGCCAAAACCTTCGAATCTATCCGCATAGACAAGCAAGAAGTCTGGAGATAAAATACTTAAAATTTGAGAGACTTCTTGAATAACGCTGGCTATCGATTGTGAAGTGAAGCTTCTACTCATTTCCAGCGGGCTTATTTTTGCTTCTGCAAAAATCTCAAACCCGTCTTTCTGGATTTCCTTAATTGTGTTGCCAAAATTGGCGTCAAGGTGGGCCCCCGAAACGATAAGTCTGTACTCTAGAGCAGGATGGTTCTTTATAGCTTGAATGATGGGTTTTTGAAGCCCATATTCCGCACGATTCCCAGTAAATATCGCCACAACTCGCTTCATTTTATTTCTCCTGCTTTTCGACAAAAAGTGTTCGTCTTATTTGATTCTTAAAATCTAAACTCGGGTGCCAACCTAAGACATTTTTAGTTTCGGTTATTGACAGTACATTGCAATTGATTGGTTGCCTCTCAGCTTCTCTCACAATTCTGAGTTCCCTTATTTCTAGAACTTGCGCGATTTCGCCCACCAGTTGATTAACATCGCGACCAAGGCCGGTCGCAATATTCAGAATCGGTGGAGTCTTTTTCGCTAAGGTCAGTGAAATTGCTCTGACTGCTTCTTCGACGAATAAATAATCTCGAACGGCATTTTGCTGTAAAGGTATTTGTAGGTTGCCTCTGATTTGTTGTGAGAGTTTCGCTATGACCGTGTCTTCGGACATCGTAGGTCCGAAAATGTTGCTAAATCGTAAAACCCCCCCACCGGTATCAAGAACCATTTCTTCATGTATCAATTTCAAAGTCGTATAAGGATCTAATCCGAAGGTTGGATCGCGCACTGAGTGCAAGGTCTGGGTTGATGTGCCATAAACCGCTCCTGATGAGGCGTAAGTGAGACTGGACCCGAAGACATCAATCAAATGCTTTAGGTTAATCGAGAGCGTTCTTGAGTTCTGGTAGCCAGGCAAGCTGTAACTACTAATATTTGCGGGCTCCCCTAGATGAACAAATTTTTCACACAGGGACAGTTGTTGATTGTCACTAATGCTGTAATAACCAGGTCGAACTTGTCTCGAAAACCTGGTTACTTCATTGCCTTCTCGACGGAGGACTTTACTCAGAGCCCGTCCAAGAAGTCCAGTGGCCCCGCTCACTCCTACTCTCAAAATATCAACATTTATTGTCCTAGTTGTTGGGTAGCCACTCTCTTCCGGAGCTGGGGATAATTTTTTAAACGATTTCCAAGTATAGATGCCAGACGTAGTTGCCGTACTTCTCAATCTTTTGGCTCATATGTTTTGCAACGATGAACCCATGCGGAATTTGAGCGAATTCATAGTTACGGCGATTTTTCATGCTAGTGCTATTGAAACTTTCTCTTGTAAAGGTAAACACTACCTATCGCCAATCTCCAATGACACCATTTTGCCCTCTTTCCGCCTTTGTCGATTAAGGACATCTGGCAGAAGAAGCGGGGGTTGCTGTGTCCTGACCCTTCCAGTCTTGGTCGTAGTTGAGGACTTCTATTAGCTGCAGGCTAGGCGCAAAGGGCCCTGAATGATGGCAACTGTCAATGGCCTGATTGAAAGAGTCAATAACGGCTCTTAGCAAGCCCTGCCGAAGTTGTGTCCCCTCTCTTACCTAACCAAAGTGTCTGCTCTCGGCTAAAGATTAGCTGCATGAAGGTAGGACGGCTGTAATAAGGCTCAACATGTCTAAGAGGTTTTTGGAGGGCTCTTTTCCTGCTGATTCTTCAAATAAATAGCGTGCGATTTTCATGGATAGTGAGCGATTAATTTCCCTCTGATTGTTGGATGACCCCCTAGCTGTTTTCTCTTCGACAACATCCCTAAGTCCACCACTCTTCCAAGCTGCTAAAGGGCAAAGTGCTCTAAGAAAGACTGAGCCTTTAGGTTCAACATACGACCCATGGTCGTGCTGATCCGATTACGATAACTTTTTTGACAGGGATGTTTGTGTTTCGAGTCGCTTGAGGTGTTCTAGATAAAGCTCTTAGACTCAGAATTGATTTCATATTTAAACAAGCTGTCGTATTGTCCGATGACTTGGACATCCGCCACGGATTCTGCGTCAGCTATCCCCGTAGTTTTCTCCAATGAACCGCGAGGATTTAGGTCGGCGCTAATTTCAATCAAACTTAGTCAAGTGGCCAGAGCTGACTTTGCGCTTTCTAATTTGTATCTCCGGAGCTTCTAGAGTTCGCATTCGTATCCATCCTTCGCAGCGCAGGAATCTCATGGCATCATGGAGAGATGATTTCGGTTCAAAGCAAACCAAATATCTGAATTAATCCTCGCCCTAATTGCCTAATTGCCTAATTGCCTAATTGCGTAATTGCCTAATTCCCTAATGCCACTCTGCTCCTTGGCCTAACTTCAAGGGCTTCAACCATCCCATTCCTGTACCCTCATTTTTTTGAGCTAACTGCCCGTTGGTTTACAAGTCCCCTAATCGCTATGAATTTTTACCTCCGCTTGCTTCAACTTTGTGACAACCGTTGCGGTTTAGCCAACAGAGATGCGATGACTGTGCTCAAAGTCAATAACTCTGCCAGATACTCCTCCCAACACGAGCAGGGGTAAAATGATCCAACTGCACTGCTTAAAAATTAAAAGATCCACCGTTATGGATTGATCAAAATGGAATTCTGAAAATTATTACTGGACATTTAAACTAACAAGCCACTGCATGGGCAATTGGTTTCACCTCATTTATTGAAGAGGGGGAGACTCCCGTGCAAATTAATTTCGAAGATAGGCTCCAGTTCAGATGTGACACGAGTCAGCGTTTGCAGCATTGCTAAGAACGCCTTCCCGCTCCATGTTTGTCCCCCTCCAGCTCATCGCCAAGGGTGCTTGCCAGGCACCCCACTTCGGTTTTGAAATAAAAAGGCTCAAAAAAATGATGTGTGTTTGCGAGTCAACAACTGCAACTCGAGAAAGTCAAAGGTTGCACCGAGTTACTTCGGAAAAGTCCAAGGTTCAACATTTGCCGGTACTTAGTTTTGGCGCATTGATGCCCACCAAATAGAATCATGAGTGGAAGAGAGTTGACAGTCTCTTGTGGTAACCCGAAGACTTATAGGAAGGCTACCCTCCGACATCTCTTGATGATAAAAAACTTTTCACACAGGGAAGGCCTTATTTTGAAACTGATAAAGCGACTCGATAGCCTTGTGACGAGTGAGGGATCGCTTACCCTCAGGGCTGCCATGCAGGTGATCGACCGTGGGTCACTTCAGACTGCACTGGTCGTCGACCATAACGGTAATCTAGCTGGAATTTTGACAGATGGTGACGTGCGAAGGGCTCTTCTCATGGGGGCAAGTTTGGAAGACTCAGCCTTTCCTGCAATCAATCGTCATCCGATCTGCGTGTCGGAGGACTCTCTTGGCAAGGCCAGGGAACTCGCTGCGAGGAAAGAAGTAAGTCTTATCATTTTGGGCGAAATAGGCGCGCCCCCAGTCGGGATTTACGTTTTGAAACCAAGGTTTGCGGACCAAACCATGCCTCCTGCGCTGTTGATGGCCGGAGGAAAGGGAGTTCGGTTAAGACCTTTGACCCTAGATAAGCCGAAGCCTCTTATAGAAGTCGCCGGAATACCGATACTTCACAGAGTGCTGAATACGTTGTCGAGTAACGGATTTACAAAAGTTTTTTTGAGCGTGAACTATCTCGGCGATCAAGTAGAACTATCAATTGGTGACGGGTATGACTTCGGCCTAGAGGTTGAGTACATTCATGAAGAGGAGCCAATGGGGACTGCCGGGTCACTAGGGCTCTTGCCAAACTTCGCAGATTTTCAAGACCTACTAGTAATGAATGCTGATTTATTGGCAGAAATAGATTTCTCGGGATTCATCATGGAGCATAGACTTAATAATAATGATTTCACTGTGGCAGTTCGAGAACATTTGACACAAGTTCACTTCGGCGTAATTCGGATAACTAACGGTATGGTCGCTGGGGTGCAAGAAAAACCAAACTATAGCGATTTGGTGAGTGCTGGCATTTACTGTCTATCCAGTAGCCTGTCTTCCCTCATCCCTAACGGCCCAATGGACATGCCAGATCTCATTAACTCAGCCATTTCAAACGGCAAGAAAGTGGGAGCGTTTCCTATCCACCGAAGCTGGATAGACATTGGTTCGCATGGCGACCTTGAACGCGCTAACACTCTCTTGGCAGGCGAGTCTTGATTGTACTTGCTCCAATAAACAACAAATTGAACAAGGCTGCTGGATAGAACATGCCCTGATTCAAGGGAACGGTGCCATTACAGAGCGCCTCCGATTGCGCACTCCACTCAGTCAATAAAAGCGAAGAAGCTCGAAGTATTGGAGCCTTTCATAAGGTGAAGACAGCTTGTGCCGAGCAGGCAAGTAAACCGGCGCCTTTCTCCAAGCACTCTTCGATCACGCGGGTTTAGCCGGCAACATCCGTGCTCTCCTTTCGACGTCTCCCACGCGCCCACTTTCGGCGACACCAAAAGCATAGGAATATCACTTCACAAGTGGGATGCCATGCCGTGCTCACAACCAGGGGGCCGGTAGCGAAAAAAACCGGCCTTTGATGTGTTGTTGTATTCGCACCAGATGAATTGTCCGGTTATGGAATGCGATGCTGCTATTGCAACTCGCGTGGCCCAAAGCCCTTTTTTGCTATCAGTGATGCTGATATTTCGTTAACTCAGCTCGATAGAAGGTTGCTAAGGACATAAGGATCCGACACGTAAAACCCAAATCGACTTCGAGTCAAGCGGAAGGCAGATTTTCTGAGCCAAAGTAAACCGGGTATCAGTCCCCCAAGGTTTGGACCAGAACTTTTCATAGTTTTGGCGCTTCGTCATCCAAATCAGCGTAAAGCAGCGTCAGATCGCAAGCTCACCCTAAGCACAACGATGTTGCACCGCAGGGGCTTGCCCCTCAGTTGGACGGGAAGAGGAAAGGCAACACGCTCGAATTTCACCCTCTATTGTTTCGCTAGATTGCAAATCCAAAATAGGCATTTTAAAACCTTCATAGAAAAACTCAGGAGATTCGTATCGACCTCGCGCGCGAGATGTAGGCTCGAGCGGCAGCTCTCGTAGAGTGCATCACAGCCGGTTCTCCGGCCCTAATCCAGTCAATATAAGAGCCCGTTTCCATGGCCTTCTGGTGTCTCTATTGAGTCTCTGAGGCTCAACGCGCCACTACCTAGAATCGATGATCATTCGCTGATTGTGCCTAAGGCCGAAATTACGCTCTTCGAAGACAGCTGAAGCTTGTTGTAGTCCAGTTAGCCGAACGGTTCGTGGAACGTGATTCCCCTGGGGTTTTTTTGAAGGGCCTCTGATCGCACTCTGGCCCGCGGGTGCGTGGACACCATCACCGGCATGTCCATCCTTTCTTGAACAGCTGAGAGATAGTCATGGACCCTTTCAAGCCCCTCAGGCAATTCCGCAATCTCCCGTTTGTGGATAGAGACCAAGACGTAGCCATTTGGAGTAAGGCCTAATTCTTCTAATGCACTTGATGCGGCAACCTTGTTTGTAGTGCTCGTATATTTCACCTACATGAGACCCCGTCCTTTTCACAAACCGAGGGTGGTTGCATTCGGCCAAAAGATTTCGCTTGGAATAATCGCTGCCGGGGAAGTTGAGACTAGATATATGGTCACCTATTTTACGGTTGCGCTCTTCCGGGATATTGTTGTGGAATGAATGATTGCTCGCATCCTGGTGACGTGCGGTACGTCCATTCGATCCTCGATGATGGCGGCAATGGAAGCAATGGCAGAGTTCCTGCTACGTGGGTTTAGCGTCGCATGCGATTTCCGTTTGAGAAAGACCTTTGATGACTCTTTTAGGGTATCTCCTTTGATGGAACCAATGGACGAATTATCAACATTGAGGGAATAGTCAGAATGTCCGAGTCCAAGATCCTCAAAAACACTTCAGTGAGCTTTGAATCAATGTTGTGACCAGTGTGGATAAAGATGTGGTCGGTATTGTCATCGAGCTTCGGAATAAGTCTTAAGAGACGGATTATGCCAGGCATAGCTCTAACGACCGTGAACTTGTATCTTGGATTTACGCGACTGAACTAAGGCAAAGGTCTTCTTTACTAGGGAAAGGTTAGCGCGTGGCGGGAGGATAAGGTTTGCTTTTTCCTCGATTGCACCGACTGATGGGATGATAAAGTCGTATTTTGGAGCATTCCAAGAGATATTCGGCTATGTCTCCCAAATTTCATCATTCGAGGAGACAAAACCCCTTCGCTTGAGCTCTGTGGCTAAACAGGGTTCTGAGAGGGCGAATTATGGGACAGAACTCAACAAGATTCAAGAATGCTGTGGCACTAGTGCTTGCGCTTCCAATAAGGGCGTAAAGCAGATCAGACCCGCTGCGAAAAGCCAAAGCTGGAATGAATCCGTCTTATAACAAATGTGGCGGCGATTGCAATTTTGAGTTACTTGGAACTGGCTGTTGCACAAATCATTTTCCTAATTGCCGAGAAAAAAGGAGTGCTCATTGCTGATTTATTTACGCCGTGTGAGCTAAGGTTCTGAATGTGACTTTGAAGAGAGAGGAAGAAATTTCCACAGTGGCCCTGATTCCCGCCAGAGGTGGGTCAAAGGGTATCCCGGGAAAAAACATGAAGGAAATACGAGGGAAGACCCTCGTTCGAATGACCATAGAAGCAGCTCAAGAATCCAAGGTTTTTGATGAAATCTGGGTTTCGTCCGACGACAGCAAAATCCTGCAGCATGCCCTGGGTTTTGGCGTTGGCACCCATTTACGGTCCAACGATGCGTCGTCTGATGTAGCTACCGCCAATGATGCCGTCTCAGACTTTTTGAATTCGGAAACTAAGGGTCCGCTCACCACATTGTGTTATCTTCAGCCCACATCTCCTTTTCGAACGGGTAAGAGTATTCGGGCAGCAATCGAATTGCATAGGTCGAAGAATTTTTCGCCAGTTATTGGGGTCAAATACGCCACAGAACTGCCTGAAAAGCTCTTTATAAGGCTCGAAAATGGCAATTTGAGGTCTTTTCTTCACGGCGAAACATCAAACATCAACAGACAAGAGACACCTGAATATCTTTATCCAAACGGATCTATTTATGTTTTTAGAATCCACGACTTCCATTCAGCAGATAAATTTCCCATAATCGGCGCCGTTCCTTTTCTAATGAACCAGCTGGAAAGCCTAGACATTGATAGTTATGAGGATCTTTTAATCGCCCGTAAACTTAGTGCATGAAAAATATAACTGTTGAAGTAGCCGGTAACAGTATCGGGCTTGATCATGAGCCCAAGGTCATCGCGGAAATCGGCATAAACCACGGGGGGAGTCTAAAAATTGCGAAGGAGATGGCTAAGGAAGCCGTCGAAAACGGGGGTCACTTCGTTAAGCACCAGACGCACATTCCCCTAAAGGAGATGTCCCGCGAAGCTGAAAGCGTGATTCCAGGTAATTCAAATGTACCGATATTTGACATAATCTCCAACTGTTCTCTTTCCGAGCAAGACGAATTTGAGCTGATGAATTACACCAACAGCTTGGGCGGTATTTTCCTAAGCACCCCATTTTCCAGGGAAGCCGCGGATAGGCTCGAGTCCTGGGACGTGCCGGCCTTCAAGATTGGGTCGGGAGAATGCAACAACTTTCCTCTCGTTGAACACATAGCGAAGAAGGGTCGACCTGTTTTTCTGAGTACCGGGATGAACTCCATCTCCTCAATCAAAATCAGCACGTCAATCCTTGAGGAGCATGGAATTCCCTTCGTCCTGCTGCACACAACAAACTTGTACCCCACGCCTCATCGCCTCCTGAGGCTCAACGCACTTGACGACATGTCAAAAGCCTTCCCTGGGGTACCTCTCGGTCTGTCGGATCACAGCACATCAAATTCGGCATGCATTGCTTCCGTCGCTCTCGGAGCTCGTCTTCTTGAACGTCATTTCACTGATTCAAAGATTAACAGAAGCGGGCCCGACATCATCTGCTCCATGGACGGCGCGGAGTTGAAGAATCTTGTTGAGTCCAGCAGGGAAGTATTCTTAGCACTCGGTGGAACGAAGGTTCCCGCGCCAGAAGAGTGGGTGACTATGAACTTCGCGTTCGCATCTGTATCATCGAGCAGGCGCATTGATGTCGGGGAAACTTTTAGCGAAGACAACATATTTCCGGTACGGCCGGCTGGCGGGGATTTTGGACCTGCAGATTTTGTTGGCCTAATTGGCATGATAAGCTCTAGATCAATCCCAGCTCGAACTCAAATCAAATCTGAAGACGTCTCGCGTTGAAAAAAAGCGTCCTCTCCCTGACTGGGACTCGGGCTGACTACAGCAAGCTCAAGCCTCTAATTACCTCGCTTAGGTCCTCCCTGAAGGCTGAGCCTGGAGTCTTCATAACTGGGATGCACATGCTTGCCGAACACGGATCGACCCACCTTGAGATCGAGATGTTCAGTGATTGGGATTGTCAATTTCTCAATCAAACTGAACTAGACCCCCCCTTAACGCAGTTTTCTCAAAAAACCTTTCTGGATGCGGTGACTTCGTCAGGGAAGAAAAACCGGACATAATTGTGATTCATGGAGATCGAATTGAAGCATTCGCAGGGGCTCTTGTCGCAGTGATGAGTAGTATTTTTGTGGCGCATGTGGAGGGGGGGGCGAAATTTCTGGGACTACCGACGATTCTTATCGCCATGCAATATCGAAGTTAGCGCATGTCCATTTTGTCTCAAATCAAGATGCCCTCAATAGACTGCTTCAGCTGGGCGAAGATCCCGCGTCGGTTCATGTGATTGGCTCACCGGAACTAGACCTTATGAACTCCCAAGAACTTCCCCCCCCTGCATTTGGTGAGGGAAAAGTACCAGATTCCCTATGAGCAATATGGCATTGTGATTTTCCACCCAGTCTCCACCGAGCATGAGCTTTCCCGTGAGCAGGCTCGAGTGCTGGTTTCAGCACTGGTCAAATCCGGGAAGAAATTTGTCGTTATAGACTCAATCAACGATTTAGGCTCCAAGGCTATTCGTAAAATATTCGATGGGTTCGAGAGCAATGCATCGTTCAGGACTCTACCCCTCATGAGATTTGAGTACTTCCTGGTTCTCCTAAGGAACGCCGATTTCATCGTTGGAAATTCAAGTTCAGGTGTCCGTGAGGCTCCGCATTACGGTGTCCCGGCAATAAACATGGGTAGCCGCCAGACAGGACTAGTAACGTCGAATTTAGTACTCAATTGTGATTTCGTACCCAGTGAGATTTTGGCTTCAATCGAGAAGGCTCTCGTAATTCACAGAAGTGCGGAATCAAACTTTGGCTCAGGTGAGTCAGCTAAGCTACATGGCGAAGTCATGAAATCTGAAACTCTGTGGGCAACTTCAATTCAAAAGACATTCCGAACGGTTAGGAACTAGCGATGCTGGGTAAATATGGACTTCCCTTAAAAGTAAGGTTTTGTGTCAGGTGCGTTATTAGCAATCAAAGACCCAGTTCTGCTGTTGAATTTATAGCTTCCGCAGCGGATCGCAAGCAGACTATTGCCTTCAATGAGGACGGTGTCTGCGACGCTTGCCTCGTCCACGAAACTAAAAAATCAGACATAGACTGGGCCTCTCGTGAAGAAGAGCTCATTAGATTGTCCGACCAACTCTCTCATATTCCTGGCTACAACGTAGTCGTGCCTGGAAGCGGTGGAAAAGACAGTGCGTACGCTTCTCACATTCTTAAGTATAAGTATGGCTTTAGGCCCCTCACTGTTACGTGGGCCCCACATTTGTATACTGACATAGGCTGGAAAAATTTCGAGTCTTGGCTGCACGTCGGCGGGTTGGACAACGTTCTATTCACTCCAAACGGTGAGCTGCACAGGCACTTAACCAAATTGGCCTTCGAGAATCTACTTCATCCCTTCCAGCCATTCATAGTGGGCCAACGAATAATTGGCCCACTCATGGCCGAGAAATTTGGAATTCCTTTGGTTTTTTACGGCGAGAATCAGGCTGAAAGTGGGAACAAGAAAGAAGATAACCTGATACCACTTATGGACCCCTCTTTCTTCTCCCAATCGGACCCCTTGGCAGTCAAACTGGGCGGAGTTTCCATCCGTGAACAGGTGGGGTCCTCAAAGTTCACAATCGATGATTTTGCCCCCTACATCCCCCCCACCGCCGAGAAGAATTCCAAAGCAGGCATTGAGGTGCGATACTTGGGTTACTACCTAAAATGGGATCCCCAGGAATGTTTCTATTACGCGGCTGAACATACTGGTTTTCAGTCCAGTCCGGTTCGAACCGAAGGCTCCTACTCCAAATACAGCTCCCTTGATGACAAAGTTGACCCTTTTCACTATTTCACGACTCTCACGAAATTTGGGCTCGGCAGAGCTAGCTACGACGCCGCTCAAGAAATCAGAAATGAAAAAATCACGAGGGACGAGGGTATCGCTCTTGTAAGGAAATTTGACACCGAGTTCCCCGCGACTTATTACCAGGATTTTTTAAACTATGTCGGCATCGACGACAGCAAGTTCCACGAGACTATAGACAAGTTCAGAACCCCTCACCTTTGGACATTTAGAAAAGATGAGTGGGAGCTATCGAACCCAATCTGGAGTAATTGAATTGATTAGAAAACCAAGGGTGGCAGCTCGACTAGACGTGAAGAACTCATCGGTTATCAAGGGGATTCAGTTTGAGGGCCTACGCGTAATGGGCTCCGTTTCGGACTTGGCCAAGAAGTACTACGAGCAGGGTGCTGACGAGATAGTAATTATGGATGCTGTTGCAAGCCTATATGGAAGAGATGCGGTCCTTGCCTCCATCCGCGCAGCCATCAACGGAGTCTTCGTCCCGATTACTGCAGGCGGGGGAATCAGAACAGTGGATGATGCCACTGCATTCTTCGAGGCTGGCGCCGATAGGGTGGCAGTTAATACACAAGCTCTTCGATCGCCAGACATTTTGCGGGACATTTCCTCTATTTATGGAGCCCAAGCCGTTGTTCTATCAATCGAGGCCAGGAGGGTTTCCTCGAGCTCCTGGAACTGCTTTTACGAATCCGGAAGAGAAGACTCGGGTATCGATGTCCTCGACTGGGCAGCACAAGGCTCAGATCTTGGAGCGGGGGAGATCTTTGTCACTTCGGTCAATGCAGACGGCACTCGGAAGGGGCCTGACTATCAGCTAGCTCGTGCCCTTAGGAGTCAGGTAAATCTACCCATTATGTATTCTGGTGGAATCAAAATGGCGTCGGAAGTGGCGATGCTATTCAATGACATAGGCGTATCGGCTGTAGCCGTCGCCTCATCCCTCCACTACGGAAACTTCACAGTCGGTGAGGCCAAGGATGCTCTTTCTCTGTTGTCGCTAGATCCGAGAAGGTAGAAATTGATAGGTATCATCGATTACGGAGCAGGGAATCTAAGGTCTGTTGCGATGGCTCTAGAGGCTTTAGGCCTTGAACACACGTTTTTAGTCAGTTCGGAGGAAATTCTCCAGTCGGATTCCCTGCTGCTCCCAGGGGTCGGCTCATTTAAATTGGCTATGAACCGGCTTGAATCAAGAGGGTTTGTAGAGCCAATAAGAAGTTTCGCTCGTCAGGGAAAGCCTCTCGTCGGTATTTGCTTGGGAATGCAGCTACTGTTCGAGTCGAGCTCAGAGTTGGGCCTCACAAATGGCCTAGGGATCTTGTCAGGAGAAGTGATTGAGAGCCCAGGCGCAGAGCAACAAGGTCCAGCACTCGGATGGGAGGCGGTCGAATTCGAATCCCCACTTAAGGGGCACCGCGGTGATTACTATTTTGCCCACTCTTTCGAAGCTAGAATTGGAGGTGACACTCAAGCACTTGCCACCTCTAATAGAGATGGGAAAACCCTAATCGCTGGTGTGAGGGAGGGTTCAATAGTCGGCTTTCAATTTCACCCCGAAAAAAGTGGCGATAAGGGCATTGCGCTTCTAGGCTCCACTTTCGAACTATTGGGTGTCCGAAGCTCCGTGGGCTAGGGATAAAGAGGGCGCCCAGCAAACATAAATCCATAAAAGGTGCCATTTGACAGTAAATTTAGCCTAGGTTGAGCTTTTGTCCTGCCTAAGGAAAATAGTCAAGTGAGGCGCGAAAGTCATTTGTTTTTTCTAGACAAGCGGAGTCAATTTCACTTGGATACAATCGCCAAGAATATGCCAAGATGAGCAGGACGTGAGACTGATTGCTATCGATGCAGGAGCTTTCGACTACCAGCTGCACGCACCCTGGAGAGTCCCTGCGGTCTTTGGGTCGGGGTCACAAGCTGTGTGGAGGATGTTCGAGACTTTGGGGGTTAAATACATTGACACTTCACGCATTAGGCCCCCTGCGAATTCTCTGAACAGTGACGAGCGGCAGAAAATGGAACTAGCCGTGAAATCCACTATGATTAGCTGGTTTAGAAGGGTAAGCGTTCCGGGAAGCCGACCCGGACCGTTTGACAACTTCATAAATAGGTTGATTGTGTCCCAATCCCAACGTGTTTTTGAACTAAGGCTAGACTTCACGGTGGAATATTCACCGGCGAAGGTCTACATCGAAAACGCAAGATTTGCTGTCTCGCACGCAAGTTTTCTTGCAGCACTAAGGGTCGGCTGTGGAATAGTCTTTCCTGAGATTCAAAGTGATACAAGAAGGCTCTATCTGCGCAATTATAGGGTGCACGACAGGGTTGCCATGCAGAAGGATGCGCTCGAAATAACTGCGGAGATGCCAAAGCATGTAGTGATTGCGCATTCGGATCAATGGATTGCCGAGTGGAGGCCCCAAAATTCCAAGATCAACCCCTTCACTAGCTTGTGGAAGGCATCCGAGGCCTCATGGGCGGGTCCACGTGAGTCTCTTGCTCTTTTTGCAACAAGCTCATCGGACGAAACAGCTTCTCTCGACCTAGACTGGGAAGAGGCTTCTTGGGCAAATCAGCTGCTGGCGTTCCAAGTAGTTTGGGACAAAATTAAGTCTCGGGGACTTAGCCCGGTTCTAAGAGTTCATCCAAACCTACTGAATAAACATCCCCTCGCCGCAAGACAGGAAATTCGGGACATACAGGAGTTTCAACGCCAAAACCCCGAATTCAGCACAGTTTGGGCCTCTAGTCCGGCCATCGCGTTGTCGTAGCTGTCACCTTTGGACCCGGCCGAGGCGACGGATTCTGCCTCGGCGAGACGATCGGTGTGGCGCACGGCTCGATATTGTTCTCCGCGATTGGAGTGATGGACTAACCGAGACCGGTCCCGGTCGGCCCGCTGGCGGGTCCAGATGCCCACCTCGAGGGCGAGCTCGGTATTCATGGTCGTGGACCAGTTGCCAGCCCGCGATGCGGCGGGAGAAGACGAACGGCGCGTAGACCCAGCCGGAGAACGTGCGAATGTAGGTTATATCTGCCACCCAGAGGCAGTCCGGTGCCGGTGCGGGGAAGCGTCGGTCGACGAGATCACCAGGCCGCTCACTGAATGGTCCAGGGACAGTCGTCCGCGGCCCCTTGCACCGCGAGACGCCCCGTAATCCCTCGCGACTCATAAAGCCCGCTCGACCGTGCACCGAGCGACCCGGTGGCCGTCTCGCTTCAGCTGCGCGTGCACCTTCCGAGCGCCATAGACGCCGTAGTTCTTCCTGTGCACAGCATGGATCTTCACCGCGGTCTCCTCGTCACTGACGGCGCTTTTTGAGGGCGGCCTGTTCCGGGTGGCGTAGTAGGTTTGCGGGGCGATCGGCAGTTCTCTGCAGATCGGCTCGACCCCGAATTCGTCCTTGTTCGCATCAATGTAATCGATCATCGGTTGTGTGGGCGGTCGAGCTCCGCCGCGAAGAAAGCCGCCGCGCTCCGCAGAATCGCATTCGCCCGGCGCAGCTCCTTGACCTCACGCTCCAGCTCGGCCAGCCGGGCCACATCATTGGTTGTCGTTCCGGGCCGGGTACCGCTATCAACCTCCGAGCGTTGGGCCCAGCCTCGCAGCGTGTCGGAGGGAATATCGAGCTGCTGCCCGATGCACGAGCATTCTCCGCGGTCACCGAAGTGGCCACCACGCGCCTCGATCACGATTCGGACAGCGAGCTCTTTCAGCTCGGTCGGATACTTCTTCAATGTTGGCATTTGGTTCTCAACCTTTCAGGTGATCAAGAACCTCCATCAAACCCGGGGCGCAATATTGCGAGCACAATCTCTGATAAATCAACCAAGCGCATTGAAATAGCCGCTTGCCCGACAATCGAGTCCGCGAGCACTGTAAAGGCAGGGTCGTTCATGGAGACGGCCTGGGCTATCTGAGATTCCCACGACCTTAAATCCTCGTTCCTCAGGTGCAAGGGCGAATTAGCAAATTCCAAGTTAGACGGATATCCAAATGGAACACGGTTTTCCCCTCCAGACGACGCATCTAGGAACATTACTCGCTTCAGCCCTGACAGAGCCTCGTATCCGAGGGTAGAATCTACGC
>Ga0307934_1000962_pt1 | contig 19355 bp, 20 predicted proteins | sample OrgLakmetageno90_FD_201838 | JGI IMG/M metagenome (GOLD analysis project Ga0307934, IMG submission 201838) | Saline water microbial communities from Organic Lake, Antarctica - #90 | ecosystem: Environmental > Aquatic > Non-marine Saline and Alkaline > Saline | place: Antarctica: Organic Lake... | reverse complement strand
GACCGGGCCAAGCCAAGGAGCCATTACCAAACCGCGCCCGACGGCGTCATCTCGGGGTGATCGGATACTCCGGAATGGCTGATCATATGTCGTCGGAACACCTGATCGGATGTGTCGGAATGCGCATGTCAGAAGAAAACAGCTTGAGCTGCGCTACCCAGCTCCGTAGCGTTGGCGGATGACCAATCCCTTCCGCTATTTCAAGACTTCGCCTGAGATCATCCGCCTGGCCGTGATGATGTATGTCCGTTTCCCGCTGTCGCTGCGCAATGTCGAGGACCTGCTCCACGAGCGCGGCATCGACATCAGCCACGAGACGGTGCGGTTCTGGTGGAACCGGTTCGGCCCCCTGATGGCCCGCGAGATCCGCAGACGCCGATCCCAGCGGCTTCGCCAGGTAACGCAGTGGCGCTGGCACCTGGATGAGGTGTTCGTAAAGATCAACGGCGAGACCCACTACCTATGGCGCGCCGTGGATCATGAGGGCGAAGTCCTTGAGTCCTATGTCACCAGGACCCGCGATAAACAGGCCGCCCTCACGTTCTTGAAGAAGGCGATGAAGCGCTATGGACGCCCGCAGGAGGTCGTCACTGACCGGCTCCGTTCTTACGGTGCCGCCATGCGTGAAATCGGCAATGGCCACAGGCAAGCGGCCGGCCGCCATCTCAACAACCGGGCCGAAAACTCCCACCTGCCGTTCCGAAGACGCGAACGGGCGATGGCCCGGTTCAGGCAGATGCGAAGTCTGCAGAAATTCGCCGCTGCCCACGCATCCGTCCACAATCACTTCAACCACGACCGATCACTCGAACGCCGCACCCGCTTCAAGGACCTTCGCAACGAGGCTCTCGCCGAGTGGCGTCAACTGCTGGCCGCTTGAACTTACGCTGCGTGATTTCGGAGACCCGTTCGCATTCGTCTGACAGCACCCGGAACTCCTGTTCCTACCTTGAAATCGCGGTTTTCTGCCGCTTCGAACGTTAAGGGTCGGAACTCTCGCTTTTCCGCAATTGGATTGTCCCGAAAGGTCGAGTGAGTGGCGTGGTCTCGGTGCGCAATAAGGGGCATCGTCACTGTTCCAGTGGAGCGAATTTGACATTTGAGTCTCGTTTGCGGCGAGGCTCCTGCTCAAATGTCAAATTCAAAAGCTCCACTAAAATCATATATTTATCTAGTGGTTCTTTTGATTCCGATATTTGCTACGGGGGTGCTGCACGGGGAGGCAAATGTCGGAATCGAACCACTAGCTGAGACTGGCTCGCATTTGTCTGACAGCCCCCGTCGAGCCGTTCGACCGGATCCAGGACGAGGAAATTGCTGGACATGGGAAACGGGACCCTTCGGGCTGCGAGGCCGCTGCCGCATCAGGAACTCCGATACACATAAACCGAAAACGCCGGCGGCGCGTCAGCCCTGCAGGCCGCGGATCGCGCCGCGCAGCTCGGCCAATCCGCGCAGCCGGCCGATCAACGGATAGCCGGGAACCAGCTCGCGGTCGTGATCCGACAGCATGTGATGCCCGTGATCGGGACGGAACGGGATCGCGTGGTCGCCGCGTCCGGCGTCGCGCCGGCGGGCCTCCTCGTCCAGCAGCACGCGCAGCAGGGCCACCATGTCCGTATCGCCGTCCAGATGCGCTGCCTCTTCGAACGAGCCGTCGGCCTCCTTCGCGACGTTGCGCAGATGGGCGAAGTGGATGCGGCCCGCGACACGCGCCGCGATGGCGGGCACGTCGTTGCCCGGATTGGCCCCGAGCGAGCCGGAGCAGAGCGTGACCCCATTGGCCGGGTCGTCCTGCTGCGCAAGGATCCAGGCCAGGTCGTTGCCATCCGACACGATCCGCGGCAGGCCCAGGATGTCGCGTGGCGGGTCGTCGGGATGCACGCAGAGGCGAAGGCCCAGGTCGGCGGCAGTTGGCACCACCTCGGCCAGGAAGCGTGCGTAGTTCGCGCGCAGCGCCGCGCGGTCGATCCCTTCGTAGGCGGCGAGCGCGCGCTTCAGCCCGTCGATGTCGTATCGGTCGAACGCTCCCGGAAGCCCGGCCATGATCGCCGACAGCAGCGTGTCGCGGTTGGCCTGCGTGGCCTGTCGGAACCAGGCGGCGGCGCGGGCACGGACGTCGTCGGTATAGCCGTCCTGCGCCGCGCGGCGGCCCAGCATATGGATCTCGAAAGCCGCCATGCGCGTGGCGTCGAAGCGCAGGCAGGTCGCGCCGCCCGCCACCGGGGCGGTCAGGTCGGTGCGCGTCCAGTCCAGCAGCGGCATGAAGTTGTAGCAGATCACCGTCATGCCCTGCGCGGCGAGGTTCGCCATGGACTGCCGGTAACCGGCGAAAAGCGTGGGCAGATCGCCCTCGCCCCGCTTGATGTCCTCGTGGACCGGCAGGCTCTCGACCACGGACCATGCGAAGCCGGCCTCCTCGACCTGCCGCTTGCGCGCGGCGATGGCCTCGACGGGCCAGACCTCTCCGTAGGGGATGGCATGCAACGAGGTGACGATACCGCGCGCGCCAGTCTGCGCGACCTCGGCCAGGGTGATGGGGTCGAACTCCCCGTACCAGCGCCAAGTCTCGATCATCGCGTCACCGCCTTCGCCGCCGCGCGCGCGCCCTCGGCCCAGAGACGCTCCGCCGCGTCGATCACGGGGCCGCGCAGGCGGTCCGCCAGGTCGCGGGGGAAGACCGCGTCGATGTCCAGCAGCGCGGCGACCTTGCCCGCGGGCGTGTCGGCACCGGCCGCGACCTCGCGCAGCCGGTCCGCCAGCGGGTCGCGCACGTCGATGGGTGTGCCCGCCTCGTCGGCGCCGCCGACATAACGGATCCAGGCGGCAACGGCGAGGCAGAGCCCCGGCGCGTCACGCCCTTCGTCCAGCCCCGCGCGAAGCGTTCCAAGGATGCGCTGCGGCAGTTTCTGGCTGCCATCCATCGCGATTTGCCAGGTCCGGTGCCGGATCGTGGGGTTGGCGTAGCGATCGAACAGCGCGTCGGCATAGGCGTCCAGATCGATGCCCTCGGGCGCCGTGACAGTCGGCGCGATCTCGGACCAGAGGGCGCGGACATAGCCTGCGAAGACCGGGTCGGCGACCGTCTCGGCGATGGTCTCGTGCCCGGCAAGATAGCCGGTATAGGCCAGCGCCGAATGGGTGCCGTTCAGCATCCGCAACTTCATGTGTTCATGCGCGGTTACCTCGGACACCATCTCGGCCCCGGCGGCGGCGAAGTCGGGGCGCGCGCCGTCGACGAAATCGTCCTCGACGGCCCATTGCGCGAAGGGCTCGTGCATGACGGGCGCGGCATCGGCCTCGCCGGTCAGTTCGGCGACGCGGGCGATGTCGGCCTCGGTGGTGGCCGGCGTGATGCGGTCCACCATGGTGGACGGGAACCGCCCCTCGGCCGCGATCCAGTCGGCCAGGTCGGGGTCGATCCGTCGGGCGAGGTCCAGCACGACACCGCGCACGAGGCGTCCGTTCTCCGGCAGGTTGTCGCAGCTCAGCACGGTGAAGGGTCGCAGTCCGGCCGCGCGTCGCATCTGCAGGGCGCGGACCAGGAAGCCGGGCGCCGAGACGGGCAGGTCGTGGGTCAGGTCGTGGCGGATGTCGGGGTGATCGGGGTTCAGTGCGCCCGTCGCCGGATTGTGGCAATAGCCCTTCTCGGTCACGGTCAGCGTCACGATCCGCACATCCGGATCGGCCATCGCGGCCAGCACGGCGGCGGGGCCCTCGGGGGCGACGAGCACGTCGTTCAGCACCTCGATCCGGCGTGGGACCGCGCCGTCCGCTCCCAGCGCAACGGCATGATAGGCCCAGGCCTGCCCCCGCAGCGCGTCGCGCGTGTCCGGGCTGCGCAGCGAGACGCCGGTGATGCCCCAGTCGCCGCCGGAGGCCGCGATCGCGTCGGCCACGTAGACGCAAACGAAGGCGCGGGAAAACGCCCCGAGACCCAGATGGACGATCCCCGTTCCGGGGCGAGAGGCGGCGTCAGCGGGCAAGCCAGCCTCCGTCGACGTTGAGCACCGCGCCATGGACATAGCGCGCGGCGGGCGAGGCCAGGTAGACCACCGCGCCCGCGATGTCGGACGCCGCGCCCCAGCGGCCCGCCGGGATGCGATCGAGGATCGCCCGGCTGCGCTCAGGATCGGCACGCAGGGCCGCGGTGTTGTTCGTTTCGATATAGCCCGGCGCCACGGCGTTGACGTTGATCCCCCGCGCCGCCCATTCGTTGGCGAGCAGCTTCGTCAGCCCGGCGACCCCGTGTTTGGCGGCGGTGTAGCTGGGCACCCGGATTCCTCCCTGGAAGGACAGCAGCGACGCGATGTTGACCACCGCCCCCTGGCCGCCGCGCGCGATGACAGCGCGAGCGAAGGCCTGCGTGGTGAAGAACAGCGACTTGAGATTGACGTCCATCACCGCGTCCCAATCGTCTTCGGTGAAGTCGACGGCATCGGCCCGGCGGATGATACCGGCGTTGTTCACGAGGATATCGATGTTTGCCGCGTCGAACAGACCTTGCCCGGCCATCGGATCGGTGAAATCGACCAGGAGCGAAGAGACCGTGCCACCCGCCTGTTCGATCATGGCCACCGTCTCGTCGCAGTCCCGGCGTCCGGCGCAGACCACCTCTGCCCCCGCTTCGGCCAGCCCGACCGCGACGGCCTGCCCGATGCCGGTATTGGCGCCCGTCACCAGCGCGCGGCGGCCGGTCAGCGAGAAGGCGTTCATCGCAGATCCCCCATCGCCACCATGTCCATGTCGGTGAAGTCGACATTGTCGCCCGCCATCGCCCAGCAGAACGTGTAGGGAGCCGTGCCCGCGCCTGCATGGATCGACCAGGGCGGCGAGATCACCGCCTCCTCGTTGGCCATGACGATGTGCCGGGTCTGCGACGGCTCGCCCATCAGGTGGAAGACGCGCGCGTCCTCGGGCAGGTCGAAATAGAGATAGGCCTCCATCCGCCGGTCATGCGTGTGGGCGGGCATGGTGTTCCAGACCGAGCCCTTGGCGAACTGGGTATAGCCCATGAGAAGCTGGCAACTCTCGACCACCTCGGGGTGGATGAACTGGTTGATGACGCGCTGGTTCGCCGTCTCGAGGGCGCCCAGTTCGACGCGGCGCCCGTCTCGCCGATGTTGAGCACCCCCATCTCGCGCCGGTCGAGGATCGAGGGGGTGCCCGTCTCGGCCACGCGGTCCAGGTCCAGCGCGCCGCCCGCCGGGACCGCGGAGCCGACGATCAGCCGGTCGTAATGGCTGTAGATCAGCTTCACCTCGCCCTCGGCGAACAGGCCGCCGACGTGGAAATGCGCGCGCAACCCTTCCGTATCCAGCGACTTCGCGGTGGCGGGGTCGATTGCGTATCGGGTCTGCGTGTCAAGCATCGGGGGGCCTTTCGGATCAGAGGAAGTCGTGGCGGGGTCGATTGCGTATCGGGTCTACGTGTCAAGCATCGAGGGGGCCTTTTGGATCAAAGGAAGTCGTCGCGGCGCGGCGTGAAGCTGTCGATCAGGGTTCCCGCCTCGCGGCAGACGCAGCCGTGTCACGCCCCGGACGGGATCACGAGCGTGTCGCCCGGGCCCAGTTCGCGCTCCGCTTCGCCGACGAAGAAAGTGAAGCGGCCTGCCTCGACATAGGTGGCCTGCACATGCGGATGGTCGTGCAGCGCGCCCTCGGCGCCCGTCTCGAAGCGGAAGGCCACGACCATCAGCTCCGGCCCCTCGGCCAGAACCTGTCTTGTGACGCCGGGATCGGTGGGTACGACGGGATGGGGCATTGGAGATCCTTCAGCGGAACAGGGCGGGCAGCCAGAGCGACAGCGCCGGGATGTAGGTGACGAGAAGCAGCACGAAGACGGCCGCGCCGTAGAAGGGCCATATGGTGCGGACGGCGTCCCAGATCGGGATGCGGCCCACGGCGCAACCCACGAAGAGCACCGCGCCCACGGGCGGCGTGCACAGGCCGATCCCCAGGTTGAGGATCAAGATGACGCCGAAATGGACGGGATCGACACCGAAGGCCATGGCGACCGGCAGGAAGATCGGCGTCGTGATGACGATCAGCGGCGACATGTCCATGAAGGTCCCGAGGATCAGCAGCACGACGTTGAGCAGCAGCAGGATCACGATCGGATTGTCGGACACACCCTGCAGCATCGCGACCATCGACGCGGGCACGCGGGTATAGGCCAGAAGCCATCCGAAGGAGGCCGCGCAGCCGATGACCAGAAGGACCATCGCCGTGGTGCGTACGGCGGCGAAGGTCGCCTCGACGAAGTCGTGCCAGGCGAGCGAGCGGTAGACGAAGAAGGTCACGAAGAGGGCGTAGACGACCGCGATGTTGGACGATTCCGAGGCCGTGAACACGCCTGAGCGGACGCCCCCGAAGATGATCGCCACCAGGATCAGGCCCGGCGCCGCCGAGACGAACAGCGTGCCGATCATCCGAAAGCCCTGGAACTTCTGAACCGGGTAGCCCTTGCGCTTTGCCACCCACCAGGCCGTCACCATCAGGACGAGCGCCAGCAGGAAGCCCGGGATGATCCCGGCGGTGAACAGGTCCGCGATCGAGATGCGGCCGCCGGCGGCGATCGAGTAGATGATCATGTTGTGCGACGGCGGCAGCAACAGCGCGATGATCGAACTGACCACGGTGATGTTGACCGCGTAGTCGGTGTCGTAGCCCCGCTCGCGCATCTGCGGCACCATCAGCCCGCCGACGGCGCTGGCATCGGCCGCCGCCGAGCCCGAGACCCCGCCGAACATCACCGAGGACAGGACGTTGACCTGCCCCAGCCCACCGCGGAAATGACCCACGAAGGCGCCCGCCAGCGCGACGAGGCGGCGCGCGATGTCGCCGCGCACCATCAGGTCGCCGGCGTAGATGAAGAACGGGATCGCCATCAGCGCGAAGACCGAGACGCCGGAATTGAGGCGCTGGAACACCACCACCGGCGGCAGTCCCAGATAGGCGATGGTCGCGAAGCTGGACACGCCAAGGCAGAAGGCGACCGGCGTGCCGATCAGCAAGAGCACCGTGAAGGTGCCGAACAGGACCCATAGTTCCATCAGTCGATCTCCGCTTCCTCGCCGAAGCGGGCGGTCTGGAGCCCGGCCAGCCGGCGGGCGATGCGTTCGATCGAGAAGAGCACGATGAGCACGCCCCCCCCAACGATGGGCGCGAAGTCGAACGCGCCCGAGATGCCCAAGGACGGCAGCATGTTGCGCGCCGTCTTCTCTGCCAACTGCATGCCGAACCAGATCATGCCGCCGCCGAAGCCCGCCACCGCGAGGTCCGAGACGCTGTGCAGCCAAGGCACCACCCGGTCGGGCAGGAAGTGGAGAAGGACGTCGAAGCTGAGGTGATAACCCTCTCGGATGCCGACGGCGGCCCCGAGGAAGATGAACCAACCCATTACCATGACCGAGGCCGGCTCGGTCCAGATGATGCTGTCGTTGAGGACGTAGCGCCACCAGACCTGCGCCGCGATCATCGCGGTCATCGCCACCAGCGCGAGCCCCGCCAGCCAGAGCGCGGCGCGCGCCAGAAGACGGGTGGCGCCCGCCACCGCCTGCATCGTTCCATGCGTCATGTGCGTTTCGTCCCCGAATGGGTCGGGCGCCCCAGCCTGGGGCGCCCGAAGGCGGTCAGGTCAGGCTCACTCGGTCGACTGGATGCGTTCGACCATGTCCTTGAGGACGTCAGAGGTGACGTGCTTGTCGTAGACGGGCACCATGGCCTCGATGAAGGGCGTCTTGTCGATATCGGTGATGATCTCGACGCCCGCGTCGCGGACCTTCTGCTCGGACACGGCCTCGCGCTCGGCCCAGAGCTTGCGCATGACGGGGACGCTGTCGCGCGCGGCCAGGCGCACGGCGTCCTGGTCCTCGGGCGAGAGCTTCTCGAAGCTGGACTTCGACATCACCAAGACCTCGGGCACGATCAGGTGCTGGTCGAGCGTGTAGTAGGGCGCGACCTCGAAATGGCCCGACGACTCGAAGCTGGGCCAGTTGTTCTCGGCCCCGTCGATCACGCCGGTCTGGATCGCGGAATAGACCTCGCCATAGGGCATGGGGGTCGCGTTGGCGCCCAAGGCGCTGACCATGTCGACGAAGATGTCCGACTGCATGACGCGGAACTTCATGCCTTCGAGGTCGGCGATCGAGGTGATCGGCTTCTCGGAGTTGTAGAAGCTGCGCGAGCCGCCGTCGTAGAAGGCCAGCCCGACCAGATCGTGCTCTCCGAAAGCGTCGAGGATCTGTTGGCCGATCTCGCCGTCCATGACCTTGTGCATGTGCTCGACCGAGCGGAAGATATAGGGCAGCGAGACGACCTGCGTCTCTTCGACGATGTTGTTGAACGGCCCGAGCGAGACGCGGTTCATGTCGATCACGCCGAACTGGGTCTGTTCGATCGTGTCCTTCTCCTTGCCCAGCTGGGCGGAGTGGAAGACCTCGATGCAGAGGCGACCGTCGGTGCGCTCCTCCAGCATCTCGCCCATCCGCTCGACCGCGACCACGGTGGGATAGCCCTCCGGGTGGGTGTCGGACGAACGCAGCGTCACCTCGCAGGCGCTGGCCGCTCCGGCCATGGCGACGCTGGTCAGCAGCGCGGCCCCGATTGTCTTGACATTGATCATGTTCATTCCTCCCTGGAATCGGCCGTCACAGCCGGTAGGCCTGCTTTGCAAGCCGGTAAGCGAGGTCGTGGGCGACCTCGGATGCTTCGTCCCGGCCCAGTCGCCCCGTGGCGACCAGATTTGCCAGGAACGAGCAGTCAACCCGCCGCGCCACGTCGTGGCGTGCGGGAATGGAGCAGAAGGCACGGGTGTCGTCGTTGAAGCCGACGGTATTGTAGAACCCCGCCGTCTCGGTGGTCATCTCGCGGAACCGCATCATTCCCTCGAAGCTGTCATGGAACCACCAGGGCGGCCCCAGCTTGAGTGCCGGATAGACGCCCGCCAGAGGCGCCAGCTCACGCGCATAGGATGTCTCGTCCAGCGTGAAGACGATGATCGTCAGCTCGGGCCGTTCGCCCACCGCGTTCAACAGCGGGCGCAGCGCGGCGACGTAGTCGGTGCGCGCGGGGATGTCGTAGCCCTTGTCGCGACCGAAGCGCGCCATCATGGCCGCCGAGTGGTTGCGGACGGACCCGGGATGGATCTGCAGGACCAGTTCGTCGTCGAGCGACATCCGCGCCATCTCGGTCAGCATGTGGCCGCGGAAGCGGTCCGCATCCTCCGGCGAGCATCTGCCTTGCATGGCGCGGTCGAACAGCGCGGCGGCCTCGTCCTGCGGCAGGTCTTCGGTCCGCGCGGTGGCGTGGCCGTGATCCGAAGAGGTCGCGCCGAATTCCTTGAAATAGGCCCGCCGGTTCCGGTGCGCGGCGAGGTAGCCGGTCCAGGTCGTCGTGTCCTCGCCCGCCATCTCGCCCATCTTCTCGACATTGGCCGCGAAGCCGTCGAACTCCGGGTCGACCACGGCGTCGGGGCGATACGCGGTCACGACCTTGCCGGACCACCCGCTGTCGCGGATCATCCGGTGCCAGCGCAACTCGTCGATGGCGCTTTCGGTGGTCGAGATCGCCTCGATGTTGAAGCGCTCGAACAGCGCGCGGGGACGGTAGTCGTCGCGCCCGAGGCAATCGGCCAGATGGTCGAAGATCGCGTCCGCGCTGCCTTCGGACAGCCGGTCGGTCACGCCGAACACCTCCTGCAGGGCATGGTCGACCCAGATCCGGGACGGCGTTCCCCGAAACAGGTGATAGTTCGACGCGAACAGCCGCCAGATCGTGCGGGGATCGGTCTCGGTCTCGCCGCCATCATCGCGGGGGATGCCCAGCGCCTCCAGCGGGATGCCCTGCGAATGCAGCATGCGGAAGACGTAGTGATCGGGGGTGACGAACAGCTTGGCGGGATCCGGGAACGGCGCGTTCTCGGCGTACCAGCGTGGATCTGTATGGCCGTGCGGGCTTATGATCGGCAGGTCGCGGACCGTGTCGTACAGCTCACGTGCAAGACCGCGCAGCGCGGGGTCCGCAGGAAACAATCGATCCTCGTCCAGAAGCGCCATTCGTCCTCCCATGCCGGTGAACCGCCTGTGGCGGGTTCGCCGGCTCCTCGATTGATATCCTAGTAAACCACAATTACGACTGTCAACTAATAAACCAGTTGTCCGATCCAGGCGCTTCGCTAAGATGACCCCGCAAAGGGACAGCACGGAAGGAGGCCCTCATGACCAGCGCGCTGAGCCAGGCTTAGGGCGGCCTCGTCTTGCCCCAGCTGCGCCAGGCGGCCCAGCCGACCGTTGCCGATCAGGTCTTCGACGTCCTGCAGGCCCGCATCCTGACGCTGGAGCTGCCGCCCCGCACCAAGCTGTCGGAGGCGGAGGTCGCCGCGCGGCTGGGCGTCTCGCGCCAGCCTGTGCGCGAAGCGTTCAAGCGGCTGGCGAAGCTGGGCTTTCTCGACATTCGCCCGCAAAGCGGCACGCATGTCAGCCTGATCTCGGAGGCCTCGGTCCGCAAGGCCCGCTTCATCCGCATGGCGCTGGAGATCCAGACCTGCCGGACGGCCTGCGAGGTCCTGCCCTCAGAAGGACTAGCCGCATTGGGGGAGCTGATCGAGCGTCAGAAGGACGCCATCGCCGCTTCCGACCGCGAGCGCTTCCACCAGCTTGACGACCGTTTCCACGAGGAAATCTGCGTACGTTCGGGCGTGGGTTACGCTTGGGACGTCATCCGCGAGAACAAGGCCCACATGGACCGTGTCCGGATGCTGACGCTGGATACCTCTTCGCAGAACAAGGCGCTGGCCGAGCATATCGCCATCCTGGAAGCGTTGACTGCGCGCGACGCGGACGCCGCCGCCGTGGCGATCTCGGGCCACCTGTCGCGCATCCTGGTCCAGATCGACGCCCTGAAGGCCGACAGCCACGACTGGTTCGCGGACGCGGACGAATGATCCGGATCGTCGCGATCGGGAAACGCATGGTCGAGATGGCACCGGCAGAGGCGCCCGAACCCTATGCGATCGGGGCTTTGCCAAGGACGCGGTGAATACCGCGTGGTAGCTGCGCCGCCTTCGCCCGGGGGCCATTCGGTGTGGACCACTTCACCGCCGTCGGCGCGGATGCGGCATCCGACGCGATGGTCGCGTTCCTCGACGGCGCTGGAGATCATCCGCCTTGCGGTTATGCTCTACGTCAGATTCGCGCTCTCGCTCCGCAACGTCGAGTATCTGCTGAACGAGCGCGGCATCGAAATGAGCCACGAGGCGGTCCGGTGGCGTCGGTTCGGGTCGATGTTGACCGCAGAGGTCCGAAAGCGCGCATTGAGGGAATGAAATCCAGCCGCTGGCGCTTGAACCAGACGTTCGCGGAGATCAACGGTGAGCGGCACTGTCTCTGGCGGTCAGTCGCTACAAGGACGACGGTGCATGGAAGTCCGGATCTGGATGTCGGGCCCACCTGCATCGGCCGGGATTCCAACTCACATCTCAACACCAGAAAAAAATGCCCTTGGCGGATGGAGAAGGTTCGGACTTCATCCCTCTCTCTCCGCCACCCAGATCAGTCTCACTTCCCTTGTGCGGTTTTCGCCGAAATTCCCGCGTGTTTTGCGGCGGTTGCATGTGGGGGATTCTCCGAGAGACGCACCGCATCCGCGTAACTCTTCAACTTCATCCCCGAAGTCTCAGTCGGCCATTTGGGTCGGTTCGGTTTTCGTGAGATTTCCCTGATAACATGCAATTTACAGGGAATTGTTCGAATCACGGCTATTTCCGCACCGGTAGGAGCGTTTGAAAACAATAGCTTGGGAGTCAAATTCCCTACAATCGGAACAGGGAATTATTTCAAGCGAACAGGCAACGTAGAGGAAAGATCAGGGAGCGCATTTCATGTTTCAGGGAAAGCCTGGGTGACACGGAGTCCCAGCTGACGCTCCTGCTTGTCCCAGTCGAGCGGCAGCTGACTGCGCACGAGTTTCTCGAGGGTCAAATCCGTCGGTTGCGTGCCTTGCAGGATCGCGCGCTGCAGTCGGGGCGAGAGATAGGCAAGTTGTGCCCGCGTTCGGATATGGGCGGCGCTCACCTTTTCTCGCCGGGCGATCTCGGAAAGGGGACACCCGGATTGCAGATCGGCGGCCCATTTATGGGCTGTCACCAACCCGCGCAGAAGGGTGCGATCCGGCTCCCGCGCGGTATCGCCAACAACGATCCTGGTTTCAACGCCGCGGCGGCGCGTTTCAAACGCAGGCGTCAGAGTCAGGACGGTGTCGGAAAGGTCACCGGGTGTGACTTCCCAAAGACCTGAAAGCGCGGTCGGGTTGAGCGATATAGCCAGATGGTCCGTCCCGATCTTTCCCTCGTGCACGATGACGGGCAGGAGATCGGTCTCACCCGCTCGCAACCGTTCGGCCAGTTCCATTGCCCTGTCCCCGAGCCTTGGTCCTGCCCCGACATCCGGCGCGCCCAGCAACGCGTGCCGCTTGGCCGATTGCTCGAGGTGGTCCGCGATCGCGGTCGCGACCGATGCCTCGAACCGACCTGCCGGCAGGCGCCAGCCGGTCGGATCGCGACCGGAAAGAAGTCGGTTCGAGACGTAATAGCGAATGCGCCGATGGCCCTTCCTGGTATGTGATGGGGTCAGACGGTCGCCGGTTGGATCCCGGAACTTGCCAATGAGCGGTGCCGGGCTGCCGACGCAGGTCTTGTGCTCCGTCTCTTTGCTCCGCGTTCTGGGCCGCGCACTCGCCGCCTGCAGCCTGGCTTGCACGCTCTCCCAGAGAGCCGCGTCGATGATAGCAGCGTGCTGGCCGTCAAAGACATTGTCCTTGTGCCGGATGCGCCCGGCATAGATCGGGTTGCAGAGAATATGGTGGATCTGGCCGCGCGAGAGCAGCCCACCCCCCTGTTTCCGGCCCGAGGAAAAGACATGGCGCTTGGACCGCAGGCCGCGGCGCGAGGCGTCCTGCTCAACCGCGCGCAGACAGCCCAGTTCGTCGTACAAATGATAGAGCGTCTCGATCGTGCCGCGCTCGGCGTCGTTGATCACCAGGCTGCGCGTGTTCGGGTCGGGATGCGTGTCATAACCGAGTGGTGGCACGCCGCCCATCCAGAGCCCGCGCCTTTTCGAGGCGGCGATCTTGTCACGGATACGCTCGGCCGTGACTTCGCGCTCGAACTGCGCGAAGCTCAGAAGCATGTTGAGGGTCAGGCGCCCCATCGACGACGATGTGTTGAACGCCTGCGTGACCGAAACAAACGAACACCCCGCCGCCTCGAACCGGTCAACCAGCCTGGCAAAATCCGACAATGATCGCGTCAGCCGGTCGATCTTGTAGACAACGATCATGTCAATCCGGCCGGCATCCACGTCCTCCATGAGCCGGCGCAGTGCCGGGCGCTCCAGCGTCCCGCCGGAAACACCGCCGTCATCGTAGCGCGCGGGAAGCAAACTCCACCCCTCCCCGCGCTGGCTCGTGACATAGGCCGCACAGGCCTCATGCTGGGCATCGAGCGAGTTGAACTCCTGATCGAGACCGTCTTCGGTGGATTTGCGGGTGTAGATGGCGCAGCGGATCTTGCGGTTCATACGCGTGCCCTCCCGCTCAGGCCGAAGAAGCGCGGTCCCGACCAATGCGCCCCGGTGATCTCGCGCGCGATGGCCGAGAGCGAGCGCCATGTCTGGTCACGCCACCGATACCCCTGCTCGGTGACATCGACCACGTGGGTCACGCCGTTCCATTCGCGCAGGAACCGCCCGCCCGGCTGCAGCTCCGGGCTGCGTTTGGGCATCTTGTCACCCGTCGCCCGCTCGAGCTTTGCCTCGAACCCCTTGGCCAAACCGCCAAGGGCGCGCGCCTGCACCTCGAAGGCAAGGATGCGACGCAGCACCGGCCGGCTGAGGCTTTTCGGCGGCGGACCCCCGAAGAGATCGTGCCAAAGCGCCACGAGGCCGGGACGGTCCATCACCTCGATCTCGGACACCGGGGTCATTGCCCTGCCTCCTCGGGTTCCGTGATCCGGTAGACAGATGTCCCTGCATCGCTCTTCGCACGGTCAATGTTGAGTCCGGCCTTGCGCAGCCCGCTCAGCGCGGCCCGCACCGTATGGGACTGCCAGCCCGTGGCCTTGCAAACCTCCTCGATGCTTGCGCCTCTGGGCCGTTCGAGCATCTCGCGCACCAGCGCGGCTTTCGTCTTGCGGGGTGTTTTGGTCTTTGTCCTGGTCATGTCGCTCTCCGGTCTTGAAGGCCTGCCCCATGCCGGCCCTGCTACCGAGAGCAGCCCGAACCATGTGTCGGGCGTGGAGACAGCAACGCTTGCTGTGGCAGGCAAGTCCAGCGCCGTATCGCCGAGATCTGGACCTCTTGTTTTCCGAAGGCGATCTCAGGTAGGACACCCTGAATTCTTCGTACATTCAATACCTTAGGGTCCATTTTTCCTTCAAGACCTATTGCACGCACGCGCGTTTGATGGCATCAAGGGCGCATCGCACCAGAGCCAATGTCGCTTGGGCGACCATACTTGGCAGAACCCGCCGGCCCTTCGCGGCCAAAGGGAGCAGCCTCAACCTAGGATCCGGATCGAAAGGTTCGGGATGATGTTGAGCTGCTCACTTCTCGCTTCTCGTCTCCGGATCCTGATTGCATTCGAATGGCCCAAGGGCCGCAACCAAACAGGAGACGATAATGACTGTCCATAAACCCAACCCGACGCTGGCCGAGGCACCGGCGATAATCCCCCTGCCCCTCGATCGGCTGAAGCCATATGCGCGCAATGCGCGCCAGCACAGTGACAAGCAGATAGATCTGATTGCCCGCTCGATCCGCGAGTTCGGGTTTAACAACCCGGTCCTCATCGACCGCGACAACGCCATCGTCGCCGGTCATGGACGGTATCAGGCGGCCAAGCGCCTCAATCTCAAGACCGTGCCAACCGTGTTGCTCGAGCACCTGACCGAGGCGCAGATCAAGGCCTACCGGATCGCCGACAACCGCATTGCAGAGTTGTCGGATTGGGATGACGCGGTATTGCGCCTCGAGATCCTGGATCTCCACGACCTCGATATCGCCGGTGATCTCGATTTCGACGTCTCGCTCACCGGGTTCGACACGCCGCAACTGGACATCATCATTGGGGGCACGGGCGGTGACGATGTGCAGGCCGAACGCGAGACCGTTGACGAGCCGGATGCGCAGGCCATCCCCGTCAGCCGTCCCGGCGACATCTGGACGCTGGGACATCATCGCCTTCTTTGCGGCAACGCGCTGGAGGCCACCGCGTATCACAGCCTCATGGGCGACGAGACCGCGCGCATGATCTTCACCGACCCGCCCTACAACGTTCCGATCAATGGTCACGTGCGAATGGGGGCGTCCAGCGGCCATCGCGATTTTGCCATGGGCGTGGGCGAGATGAGCGATGCCCAGTTCCAGGACTTCCTGGGAGCGTTCCTCCGCGCAAGCGCGGCCAAGGTCATGGAGGGCGGCATCTGCATGGTCTGCATGGACTGGCGGCACGTTGCGGACCTGGTTCTGGCCGGCAAGGCCGAGGGTCTCTCCCTGATCAACATGTGCGTCTGGAACAAGACCAACGGCGGTATGGGAAGCCTCTATCGTTCCAAGCATGAGTTGGTTTGCGTCTTCAAGAAGGGCGACACCCGCCATGTGAACAATGTCGAGCTGGGGCGTCATGGTCGCTACCGGACGAATGTGTGGGACTATGCAGGCGTCAACACCTTCCGCAAGGGGCGCGAGAACGACCTGGTCGATCACCCCACCGTGAAGCCGACGGCACTGGTGGCCGATGCGATCCGTGACGTGAGCCATCGTGGCGAGATCGTGCTCGACCCGTTCTGCGGCTCGGGTGCCACACTACTGGCCGCCGAAAAGGCCGGCCGCACCGCCCGCGCCATTGAGCTGGATCCGCTCTACGTCGACGTCGCCATCCGGCGGTGGCAGCAACTGACCGGCGAGCAAGCCGTGCTTGTCACCTCCGGCGAGACCTTCGTCGACCGCGAACAGGCCTTGGCCACGGATGAGAAGGAGCAACGCCATGACCACCAATAATGATGATCGCGACTACGAGGTGGGATACGGCAAACCGCCCAAGAAAAACCGCTTCGAGAAAGGCCAGTCCGGCAACCCCAAGGGTCGCCCCAAGGGTGCGAAGAACATCGCCACGCTCCTCAAGGAGCGGCTCTATAGCAAGATCCCGATCATGGAACATGGGCGTCGCAAGCAGATCCCGGCGGTCGATGCCTTGTTCGGCAGACTTCTTAAATCCGCTCTCGAGGGCGATGCACGGGCGCAGGACCGCGTGATCAAGCTCCTGCCCCTCGCGGCAACCGACGGTCAGTCAGGCGACGAGATCACAGCCGCGCCGGATTTGGATGAGACCGATGACGCCATCCTGCGCTGCTTCATCGAGATGGGCGGCGCCGCGTTGTTCAACCGACCGGAAGCGGGCGGGGAGGACGAAAAATGACACAACTCGATCCGATGCTGCGCCAAAAGGTCCAGAACGCGGTCATCCGGCAAGACATGTTTTCTTTTGTCTGGAAAACATTCGCCACCCTGCACAAGGGTCAGGAAGACAGCTTCGTACCGGCCTGGCATGTCCGGGCCATGTGCCTCGAGCTGGAGAACCTGCTTTCTGGCGAGAACAAGCGGCTGGTGATCAACGTGCCGCCGCGTCACCTGAAGTCGATCACCGTCGCGGTGGCCTTTGTCGCCTACGTACTGGGCCACCGCCCCGAGGCCAAGATCATCGTCGCAAGCTACGGGCTGGACCTCGCGCGCAAGCATTCGGAGGATTGCCGACGCGTGATGCAGGCCGACTGGTACCAACGGGCGTTCCCGAAAACCCGGCTCTCGGCGCGTGGCAACACCGTTGACGAGTTCCGCACAACGAAAGGAGGCGGCCGCAAGGCCGTCTCCCTCGGTGGAGCCGTGACCGGGCATGGCGCCGACTACATCATTATCGACGACCTGCTGAAAGCCCAGGATGCGGCCTCGGAAGTTGAGCTCCGGCGCGCACAGGATTTTATCGAAGGCACCCTGCTGTCGCGCTTCAACAAGCCATCCGAGGGCCGGGTCGCAATGATCGCGCAGCGCCTGCACGAACTCGATCCCCCCGGCTACCTGCTCGACAAGGGCACATACCGGCACCTCAACCTGCCGGCCATTGCCGAGGAAGATCAGCGCGTCGCTATTGGACAAGGCAAAATCCATCAGCGCAACAAAGGCGACGCCCTGTTCCCGGAGAACATGGACCTCGACACCCTCGCGCGCCAGCGAAAGGAAATGGGGACAGCCGTTTTCAACTGCCAGTACCAGCAAAACCCTGTCGCACCCGACGGCTCTCCCCTGCGGTGGGATTGCTTCGGCATCTACGACGCACCGGGTCAACGAACCGACTACCAGCTTGTTGTCCAGAGCTGGGATACCGGCATGTCATCAGACCCGCGGTCGGATTTTTCCGTCTGTACGACCTGGGGATTTCGGGATCGCTGCTGGCATCTTCTCGATGTGTTTCGCAGGCAGCTCGACTTTCCGGAGCTCAAGCGAAAGGCGTTCGCGCATTGCCATTCATGGCAAGCAGACGTGGTCCTGATCGAGGACGCCGCCAGCGGCAAGTCGCTGCTGCAGGAATTTCGAACCAGTGGAGATCGGCGGGCCCGGGACATCAAACCCCATGAGGACAAGGAAGTCCGCTTCAATGCGGCTTGCGCCCCGGTCGAAGAGGGGCTTGTCTACCTGCCGCGCGAGGCCCCTTGGCTTCCGGCGTTCAAACACGAACTCCAAAGCTTTCCGCGGGGGCGGCACGACGACCAGGTCGACAGCTTCAGCCAGTTCCTGAACTGGTCGAAAGGGCCAGGGTTCTACCGCGCTCTCGGACGCGGTCATCCGATCAATGTCGAGCGGCAAAATCGGCCTCGAAGGAGATAGATGCGGCGTTAGCGCTTTCGCGCATTGGAAAACGGCTAAAGCAGCAGGCTCATAACCTGAAGGTCGTTGGTTCAAATCCAACTCCCGCAACCAAATTATATACTTAAATCAGATACTTAAACCCCGAGTGTTTCACTTGTGTATGAGCGCGCGCAATTCTGGTCAACACCTGGTCAAGATTTGGCGAGTCCCCCTGAGCCGACAGGCCAGACACGTCGCCACGCGCCTTTCACATTCGTCGCCTGGCCAAGCATGAAATCGCGACGGATAGCGGCACGACGCTGAGTTTGAAAATGGTAGTTTATACGGGCGTTGTTGCGCAATTCAGGCGTGAGACGTGACTTCCCCTTACCCCATTGACGTCATGCCACACTGACGATCTCGGCGGTACCGAGGGCCGAGAAGCGGTTCATGAGGGCGATGCGGATGTGGATTTCGGCGGTCTGGCGGTCGGGATCGCGTGCGGGCATGCGCTCGCCGAAGGCTTTCAGGCATCGCATCTTCGCCTCGATCCGGCTGCAGGCGTGGTATCCCGTCCAGAGTTTCCAGAACGCCCGTCCGTAATATCGGGTGGCGCGCAGGGTGTCGTTTCTGGCGCGTGCAGCCGGGCAGTCTGCTTTCCAAAGACGTCCGTTCCTGCGGATGGGGATGATCGCGGTGCCCTGCCGGTCGGTAATGGCCTTGTGGCACCGGCGCGTGTCGTAGGCGCCGTCGGCGGTGACCGTTCCGATCTGCTCGTCTTCCGGGATCTGGCCGAGCCAGTCCGGCAGCACTGGACTGTCGCCTTTCCTGCTGGGGGTGAATTCCACGGCACGGATGTCGGATGTGGCCGGGTCCATGGCCAGATGCACCTTGCGCCACTGGCGTCGGCCCTGTGGCCCGTGCTTGCGGGTCTGCCATTCGCCATCGCCGAGAAACTTGATGCCGGTGCTGTCCACGAGCAGGTTCAATGGCCCGTGGGCGCGGCGATAGGGGACCTGGACGGCCAGGGTCTTCTGCCTCCGGCACAGCGTGGACAAGTCCGGAACGGGCCAGTCCAGCCCCGCCAGCTTCAGCAGGCTCGCCACCATCCCCGCGGTCTGGCGAAGCGGCAGCTTGAACAGGATCTTGATAGACAGGCAGAATTGTATGGCCGCATCGGAAAACACTGGCGGGCGGCCCGGCCGACCCTCATGCGGCGCGCGCCAGGTCATGTCCTTGTCGACCCAGATCAGCAGAGACCCCCGCTTGCGCAGCGAAACGTTGTAACTGGACCAATTCGTCGTGCGATAGCGGGCGGGAGATGGCTTGCTCATGTGTCACATCCCGGAAGGTAGTATGGCTGTTTCCTAAACAATTCCGGCTTGAGTTTGTGCCAGTCTTTCATGGCTTGCAAGGGCGACTTGCTGCCCAAAGCAGATTGCGGCAGCTGCTGGTTGTA
>Ga0307934_1000955_pt1 | contig 19438 bp, 15 predicted proteins | sample OrgLakmetageno90_FD_201838 | JGI IMG/M metagenome (GOLD analysis project Ga0307934, IMG submission 201838) | Saline water microbial communities from Organic Lake, Antarctica - #90 | ecosystem: Environmental > Aquatic > Non-marine Saline and Alkaline > Saline | place: Antarctica: Organic Lake... | reverse complement strand
TTTTTTGTTAATGAGTATAATAGTAGCATTTGAATTTAATGCTTTGTCATAGTATTTTGGGTGATCTACAAACACAATATCGCCCTCTTCTACCATATGTATTTCATTAAATCCATGAACTGGAAAATTCTCATCACCTACATATTCTGCATTGATCAATGCAGCAATTTCTTTTAAAGAATATACTTTTAATAACTTCATAAATTGATTTTTTTAATCTTTAACTCTTTCTAAATAAGCTCCTTTAGAAGTCTCAATTTTAATTTTATCTCCAATATTTACAAAAAGCGGCACATTTATATTTGCACCAGTTTCTACCGTAGCATTTTTTGTTGCACTGTTGGCAGTATTTCCTTTTACTGCAGGTTCGGTTTCTATTACTTCCAACACAACGCTGGCTGGCATTTCAACAGAAAGTGGTGTATTATCTTCTGTATTTATAATGATAATAACCATTTCGCCTTCCTTTAATAAACCTACCTGATCGATAGAGGATTTTTCTAAAGCAATTTGGTTATAATCTTCCGTATTCATAAAGTTGAACATATCTCCATCTTGATATAAATACTGGTATTTGGTAGTTTCCACCCTCACCTCTTCAATCTTATTACCTGCAGAAAAAGTATTATCAAGCACCTTACCATTGGTCACACTTTTTAACTTAGTTCTAACAAAAGCAGGACCCTTACCAGGTTTTACATGTAAAAATTCAACTATTTTGTAAATATCATTGTTGTATCTAATACAAAGTCCGTTTCTAATATCTGAAGTATTTGCCATTTTTAAAATTGATTTTTAGTTTTCTATATAACCTTTCATAATTCCTCTTTGAGAATTTCTTACAAAAAGAATGATTTGATCTCTTTCTGGAGTTGCTTCCATCTCAGCCTCTATAATCTCAGTTGCTTGAGAATTATTGTAATTATTTTGATAGATAATGCGGTAGATGTTTTGTATCTCTCTAATTTTTTCTGTAGAAAAACCTCTTCTTCGCAACCCAATAGAATTGATTCCTATAAATGAGAGTGGTTCTTTTCCTGCTTTTATATACGGGGGCACATCTTTTCTTACCAAAGAACCACCAGAAACAAGGGAATGTTCGCCAACACTAATAAATTGATGAACAGCAACAAAGCCACTTAAAATAGCATAATCACCAATCTGAACATGACCTGCTAGCGTTGATGCATTGGCTAAAATGCAATTATTACCAACCACACAATCATGAGCTATATGACTAAGAGTCATAATTAAACAATTATTCCCAATCACTGTTTTACCAGTTACTTTAGTGCCTCTATTCACAGTTACACATTCACGAATGGTAGTATTGTTACCAATAATTACCAATGAATCTTCACCCTCAAATTTTAAATCTTGAGGAATGGCTGAAATTACTGCTCCTGGAAATATTTTGCAATTTTCTCCAATTCTTGCACCTTCCATAATGGTTACATTGGATCCAATCCAGGTGCCAGAACCAATTTCTACATTATTATTAATAGTAGTAAATGGCTCTACTACTACGTTTGTTGCAATCTTTGCACCAGGATGAATATATGCTAGAGGTTGGTTCATTTTGAGTTTATTTTTTTGCGATTTGCGCCATTAATTCTGCCTCTGCAACAAGTTTTCCATTTGCATATGCACTGGACTTCATGTGGCAGATACCTCTTCTTATTGGAGTAATAAGCTCACAACAAAATATTACAGTATCTCCAGGAAGTACTTTTTGTTTGAATTTTACATTGTCCATTTTCATAAAATAGGTCAAGTAATTCTCAGGGTCTGGCACAGTACTAAGTACTAAAATACCTCCGCATTGTGCCATTGCCTCTACTTGAAGCACACCAGGCATTACAGGGGCTTCTGGGAAGTGTCCTATAAAAAACTGCTCATTCATCGTAACATTTTTCATCCCTACAACATGATTTTCTGAAAGCTCTAGTATCCTGTCTATCAATAAAAAAGGAGGTCTGTGAGGTAAAACATCCATGATTTGATGAATGTCCATCAATGGTTTTTTATCTAAATCAAATTTTGGAATTTTATTCCTTTTTTCAAGATTTATTTTTTTTCTTAATTTTTTTGCAAAATCAGTATTTACCTTATGTCCAGGTTTATATGAAATAACTTTACCTCTAATCTTAGTTCCCGCAAGTAATAAATCTCCAATCAAATCGAGTAACTTATGTCTTGCAGCCTCATTTGACCATCGAATTTTAAGATTATTGAGTATTCCAAAATCTGTAACTTCAATATCTTCTTTATCAAATGCTTTTCTGATTTTATTTTTAGTAATCTCTGAAGGCTCTTCATTTACATAAACAATTGCATTGTTCAAGTCTCCTCCTTTAATGAGGTTATGATCAATCAACATTTCTAATTCATGCAAAAAACAAAAAGTTCGAGCAGCTGCAATTTCAGTTTTAAAGTCTTTGAGAGAATTTAGCTTTGCATTTTGAGTTCCAAGTACCTTGGTTTCAAAATCTATCATCGTATCTACTTGAAATGAATCACTAGGTATCAAAGTGATTTCACTACCCGTTTCTTCATCTTTATGAGTAATTACTTCGGTTACCACATATTCTTTGACTATAGCATTTTGCTCTACAACAATGGCTTGCTCCAAAGCTTCTAAAAAATATTTAGAGGATCCATCCATTATTGGTGGTTCTGGCGCATTCAATTCTATAAGAATGTTATCAATCTCAAGCGCTGCCACTGCAGCCAACACATGCTCTGAAGTGATTATGGTTACTTCACCTTTTTTTAGCGTAGTTGCTCTTGAGGTGTCTACAACATAATCTGCAATCGCCTCAATTTTTGGCGAACCAGGAAGATCTATTCGAGAAAATACAATTCCATGGTTTTCTAACGCAGGCTTAAAATTTATAAGAACCTTGTTTCCTGTATGTATTCCATAGCCAGATAGACTGGCTTGATTTTTAATCGTCTTTTGTTTTGAACTCATAGTTGATCCTTAATTGCTTCTAAATCTTTCTTAATTAATTCGATTTGAGTCTTAATATCAGGAAGGTTTTTAAACACCGCATAAGATTTGAAAAAATCTGAATATCCAAAAGCAGGAGATCCTTGTAAAACTTCATTATTTTTTATTCCTTTAGAAATCCCTGACTTTCCTTGAATTTTTACATAATCACCTATTCGAATGTGTCCTACAATCCCTACCTGCCCTCCTATCATACAACTTTTACCAATTTTTGCAGATCCTGCAATACCTGTTTGTGCAGCAATTGCGGTATTTTCTCCAACTTCTACATTATGAGCAATGTGTATTTGATTGTCAAGTTTCACCCCTTTTTTGATAATAGTTGATCCAAGCGTTGCGCAATCAATCGTTACTCCCGAACCTATTTCAACATGATCTTCAATAATTACATTGCCAATTTGTGGTACTTTTTCGTAGGAGTCGTTGTCTTTTGGAATAAAACCGAAACCATCAGAGCCAATAACAGTGTTTGCATGAATGGTTACGTAATCGCCAACTACTGTATTGGCATAAAGCTTTACACCCGTAAATATCTTTACATTTTTTCCTATTGTGCAACCTTCGCCAATATGTACATGTGGGTGGATTTCTGTGTGATCTCCAATAGTTGAATTTTCGCCTATGTATGCAAAAGCACCTATATATACATCCTCTTTTAAATCCGCACTTTTGTGAATGAATACTGGTTGTTCAATTCCTTTTTTACTTGGCATTGAATCTTGGTACAGTTTCAACAACTTAGAAAAGCATTTATGAGGATCTTTTACCCTTATTAGGGTAGAATCGATAGCCTTTTCAGGCTTAAAATCTTCGCTTACAATTACAATAGATGCATCACTTTCGTAAATGTAACGAGTATACTTAGGATTTGATAAAAAAGTTAATGAACCTTTTTTTCCCTCTTCGATCTTTGATAGACAATGAACCTCTATCGCCTCATCTCCTTCAACAACTCCTTCTAGCGCTTCTGCTATCTGATTTGCATTAAATTTCATCATAATACTTTCATCTGTTTATTTCCAGTCAGATGTAACTTTTAATACTAGAAAATAATCATTTTACGGTGAGTTAGTAACTATTTCTAACATGTTGATTTCTTTTAATTGTTCATCTTACATTCAAGTATAAGTAGCTTATGATTTTCTATGATGGCTAATAAGCTGCTAAATAAAATTCTAAATGAACTTTTTATAGGCGTAAAAATATGTTTTTTTATTAAAATGAAGACATTTCTGTAAATTTTACGTGCTGTTTAGGACAGCTAATAAAAATCAACTAATTTATAATCAATTGTTTTTGATGTATTTATTTTCTTTATATGATGTATATCTTTTTCAAAAAAAACACCAACATAAACAAAACAGGTATTTATCAGCAAAAAGAATTCCTCAAAATAAGTTATCATTTACAGAGAAGACTTTTATAAAAAAGTTTTCTCTGTAAATGATGTATTCAGGATGATTTTCATGATCCTTTTCTCCGTTTATTTTCAATAAAAAAAATCAATTAAGCTAAAAAAAATTACCTTTTGTAAAGAAAAAAAGTACTCTAAAATTTTCCCGAAAAGCTAACTAGTTTGAGGATAGTTCAGCATTTGCAATAATTGGCAAAAGCCATACAACAGGAAGAACGCACCTGAATCCGAAATCAACATTGGTGTTTTTTGCTGGAACTTTAGTAAAGTCTTTTTCCTCATTATTCCGCTCTAGCACCTTACCTCTACCAATATGCTCTGGGTCTTTATTTAACGAGTTTTCTAGATTTAGTGGATCTAACATACCATCACTATCTTTATGAATATCTGTATCTAAAATCCAATGCAAGATTTCATCAACACTATTTTTTTCAGAAAAATTCTCTTTGATTAAATCCCACTCATGATTGGTTGGTAATCTTTTGCCATTCCATTTGGCAAAAGCAGCACTCGCCTCAAAATTAACATAAACCAAAACATCATCACTTGTTTTAACCTCTTCTTCATTCCACTCGTAAAGAAAATAGTCTAGTCCTGTAAGATTTCGAATATTGTCTGGGTGCCAATCAGAATTTTTTTTATAAAATTCTAAATAGTCACTTTTTTTAGCTGGCATATTATCTATAAGAAAAGGACTGATATTCTCTGAGTTACTTTCTTTAGTGTTGATAAATGTCATGGAAGTATCAGCATACTTAATTAACTCTTTAAAAGAACGTACTTCTGTTGTCGAATTTGGTGCTTCGCCAAATATGTTTGTAAATGAACAACTTTCATCAAAAGTATCTTCTGAACTTTCAACAGATAAGAAAGAACAATAATCAAATGTGCAGTCGACAAATTTAGTGTTGTATAAATATGAAAAATCGAATGGTACTCCAATAAAATCAATTTTTTCAAATACACATACGGGTTTTAAATGTCTGAAATCAAAAAATTTGACAATTGTACGATGCATTTCGTTATCTATTTTAAACACAAAACCCAACTTGTTGTTGTTTGCTGCTATAGATATTAATATAGAAAGAATACTCCCTATATTTTCAAAGCCTCCAAAAGGTATTTGCAACCTCTCGAAATAACTATTTGAATTGCTGTATGGTAATTTTGGATTTTCATTAACGGCAGTGATGACTGATGAGCTAATGAATTTCTTGATATTTGTAAAATCAATTGTAGCGTTTTCTAAAAACTCATCTAACACATCTGTTTTAAGTAATTCAACTACATAACTGATGTCATCTAAATCAAAATTACACAAACAAAATTCAAAAAAATCATTGATATTCTTGGAAATAAGAATTTTTCTTAAAATATACCTATAAAAATAGTACTTCTTGAATTCGCTAAATTCAAATTTCCATACTTGCTCATTTTGTTCATTTTCTGCAATAATTACCCCAAGAAGTTGTAATTCATTTTTAAAAGAAACAAATTCTACAGCACTGTTGTACAGTTTATCACTAATTGTATTACTGTACTTTTTACTAGATATGTATCCACTAGAACTGGTTTGCGCTATCCATGCCATTTTTTCTAAAACAACATGAATTAAACCTTGATTTTTTTTAATATTCTCTCTTTTCCCCCACTCTCGCATAAAATATTCACGATTTAAACTGTGAAAGAACACTGCTTTACTCTGGATATTTTTATCAATTTTTAGAGAGTAGTACAGAAATAAAGGTCTTGACAATATTTTATTTTCGCCCAATACTTTTTGAAATAACTCAGGGTCTTTGTCTTCGGGAATATTTGAAATATAATTATTGGATAGAATTTTAAAGCTAGATTTCTTTTTATCATCAATACCAATATCAATTGTATGCGATCCAATATTTTCTGTATCATCAAAAAAACTTGACTGATAATTTGTAATTTCTTTTTCCGAGAAATTTGAAATTCTAATAGTAACAGAATCAGGTTCAATATTCCACAACCAATCGGATAGTGAATTGACAATGTTTTTTTCTGGAGATACTTGAAATAAATTTTCTCTAGTAGATAGTATAATGGTTGCTCTAGATTTAGGATCTTGCTTTAGCGTACTCAGCAATTGTTTGATGCTGATTTTAAAGTGATTCACAAAATCTCTATTCCCATTTGCTGCTAATTCATCAATACCATCTATTATTGGTATAATAAAGCCAAATGAAATGAGCTTTACAATTACATCATGGTTAATCTCTCTTTTGATAATTCTGCTGATCGTTTGTTGGCATAATTGTATAATGTTAGGATTATACTCATTTCTAAGCTCAATTAGCAATGGTATTTTTAATTGCCAGTCTTTGTTACTTTCAACATTATTAATGAGGCAGTTTAAATAATAAAGCACAGAAACTGCTGCAGTCAATGTTTTTCCTGCCCCATAGCTACCTGAAATCAGTATCAACCTTTTACTAGGAATATACGTTTCCGCAATTTCTTTATATAAATTCTCGACATTAAACAAAGGTGTTTTCCCTAGTTCTAGTATATCTCCTCTGTTAGGCACGTATGCACTTGCAGATAAAATCCTGCTTACTTCACTATCTAAGTATTTGATTAACTTCTTGGCATCAAATATCTTATCAAAATAAGAAGTAAAACGAAACTCGTGTATTGAGTTTTGTTTTAAATAGCTATCAACCTCCTTGCCAATTTTCTTTGTTGTGTGAATGAGCACTTTCTGAATGCTTTTATCAAGCCCCTCTTTAGAGGTAGCTAAATCCATTTCCTGTTTTATCAGTGCTGCTTCTTCATAATTAAAAACCTCATTTTCAGTATAATAATTATATACCAGCGTTTCATGCATGATCGAAAAAACTTCATCTTTAGATTCGGAAAGAAACCATTTATTAAGTCCTTTAGGGTGATGAATATTGTTTCCTCTAGCGATTTCTAAATTTTCTATCAATTTAGACAATGCTATATAATTTTTTAGACCAAAGCCTTTTTCAATTTTTTCTGGTGGTATTTCCGATAGGTAAATATGTTTTCTATTCCCTCTCGGTAACCTCCACCAAACTGCTGACATCAATACAGAATTCACATCTGCATTGATTGATCTTGCAATAGTGATATAGTTTTCATCCGAAACAGTAATGGGTTCTACCACCTGAAATGCTTTTCTTATTGTTTCAGCACCCAATAATCCTTTTAAGCCAAGTCGTACTGGCAAATCTCTAACCGGGATATTATCATAGGTCTTGCCAAGCTCTTTCAAAAAAGCTTTTCTTAGAATTTCTGCAGGATGTGTTTGCATAATCAAATCATTTTAAATCTATCTACAATCATCGCTTCAACATCTTAATGTTTGTAAACTACAAGGGTATTCTAAACGTTTGGGAAATTTAACTCAAATCGTTTGAAACAAAAAATGTGAAACAAAAAACTCAAATATAGATACTTAATATTAAATAATCAATCAAAAAAACAACAAACGCCCATCAATATATTTTTTTTTGTTTTTTTGTAGTCAAACATTTTGTTTTTCAATTTTATTTTTTACATTTGCAGTGTAATAATGAATTAGTTGTTTTCTATTTCTTCTAGAAACAGAAAATTTAAAATAAAGTTTGGTTAGTTGGTTATTGTTTTTTAGTTGAAACAATACTATTTAAAAAAGATTCTCTACCTAGAGAATCTTTTTTTTTTTGCAAAATTTTCAAAAAAAATCATCTAATTCTCTTCTTCTTAAATTTAAAAATTACCCTTAGATAAGCAACTATCTCATAAACACATAGAGATTTTTTTTACTGTTTTTAAAAAATGTATTTTTGTATGATATTTTAGATAAAAAAGAGAACATGACTAAAAAATTCAACGAATATAAAGGGTTAAACCTCCAAAAAATATCTACAGAAATACTCAAATTTTGGGAGGAGTCTCAAATTTTTAAAGAAAGTATTTCTTCAAGAGCTAACAATAAGCCTTTTGTATTTTACGAAGGTCCGCCTTCTGCAAATGGAGCTCCTGGCATTCATCACCTTTTGGGGAGAACAATTAAAGATGTGTTTTGCAGGTACAAAACACTCAAAGGCTATCAAGTAGAAAGAAAAGCAGGTTGGGACACCCACGGATTACCCGTAGAGTTGGGTGTAGAAAAAGAAAAAGGAATTACCAAAGAAGACATTGGTAAAACCCTAAGCGTAGAAGAATACAACCAAGCATGTAGGGAGTCTGTGATGAGATACACACAAGCATTTAATGACGTTACCAAAAAATTGGGCTACTGGGTAGACATGGAGCATCCATATATTACTTATCAACCTAAATACATGGAAAGTGTATGGTGGCTACTCAAACAGATTTACAATAAAAAATTACTTTACAAAGGGTATACCATACAACCATATTCTCCAAAAGCTGGTACAGGGCTAAGCTCCCATGAACTCAATCAACCTGGAACCTACAAAGATGTTTCTGACACAACGGTAGTTGCACAGTTCAGAGCAAAAAAAGAAACTCTTCCAAATCACTTAAAAACTTTTGAAGGAGCTATTTTCTTTTTAGCATGGACCACCACTCCATGGACCCTACCTTCAAATACAGCACTTGCTGTTGGGGATCATATAGACTATGTAATGGTAGCTACTTATAATCAATATACTTTTGAACCTATCAATGTAATTTTAGCCAAATCTTTGATTGAGAAACAATTCAAAAAAAAGTACTTGTGCGTAAATGAAAAAAGTGAATTGGCATCTTTTAAAAAAGATGATAAAAAAATACCTTATTTTATAAATACTGAATTCAAAGGAAAAGATCTAGTTGATTGCAAGTATGAGCAATTAATGGATTTTGCATTGCCATATGAGCATCCAGAAAATGCCTTTAGGGTAATTGCAGGAGACTTTGTAACCACAGAAGATGGAACAGGTATCGTGCACATTGCCCCAACTTTTGGCGCAGATGATGCGAAAGCTGCCAAAGAAGCCAGCCCAGAAGTGCCGCCAATGTTAGTGCTCGATGATAAGGGAAACCCTATGCCATTGGTAGATCTTCAAGGGAGATTCACGCTTCAGATGGGGAATCTTGCTGGCAAATATGTGAAAAATGAATACTACGAATCGGGTCAGGAACCTAAAAAGTCAGTAGATGTAGAAATTGCCATTTCGCTAAAAGAAAAAAACAAGGCTTTTCATGTAGAAAAATACCAGCACTCCTATCCTCATTGCTGGAGAACGAATAAACCGATACTCTATTACCCTTTAGACTCTTGGTTTGTAAAAGTTACTGAGGTGCGCGACCGTATGTTTGAGCTCAACAAAACCATTAACTGGAAGCCAGCATCTACAGGAGAAGGCAGGTTTGGCAATTGGCTGAAAAATGCAAACGACTGGAATTTATCGCGGTCAAGATTTTGGGGAATTCCACTTCCTATTTGGAGAAATGTAGAAGGCACAGAAGAGATCATCATTGGTTCTATGGCTGAACTCAAGCAAGAAATTAAGAAATCAGTGACTGCTGGGTTTATGAAAAAAGAAGTGTTTGAAGACTTTGAGGTAGGGAATATGAGTGAAGAAAATTACCAGAAAATTGATCTTCACAAAGACGTTGTAGATCAAATTGTATTGGTTTCTGAAAGTGGTGCGCCAATGAAGCGAGAACCAGACCTAATTGATGTTTGGTTTGATTCAGGATCTATGCCTTATGCACAATTGCATTATCCTTTTGAAAATAAAGAAACCATAGATGAACAAAAAAAATATCCTGCAGACTTTATTTCAGAAGGGGTAGACCAAACAAGAGGATGGTTTTACACGCTGCATGTAATCTCAACTATTGTATTTGATAGTGTTGCCTATAAAAATGTATTATCTAATGGCCTATTGATGGACAAGAATGGCAAAAAAATGTCTAAAAGTGTTGGAAATGTAGTCGATCCTTTTAAAACAATCGAACATTATGGTGCTGACCCAACAAGGTGGTACATGCTTGCAAATGCAAACCCTTGGGAAAATTTAAAATTTGATATTGAAGGAATTGATGAAGTTAGAAGAAAGTTCTTTGGAACACTTCACAACACCTATTCTTTTTTAGCACTGTATGCCAATTTAGACCAGTTTAATTATTCCGAAGAAGAAGTAAACATCAACGAACGTCCTGAAATCGATCGGTGGATTCTTTCAGAACTCAACTCCTTAATTAAATGTGTAGGCAACTCTTTTGAAGATTACGAACCTACAAAAGCAGCAAGGGCAATTCAAGAATTTACAGATGAGTACCTAAGCAATTGGTTTGTTCGATTAAGCAGAAGAAGATTCTGGAAAGGAACTTATGGCAAAGATAAAATTGCTGCTTACCAAACTTTGTACAATTGTATGATTACAATTTCTAAGTTGGCTTCTCCAATTGCTCCTTTTTTTATGGATCATTTATATCAAGATTTAAATAACATAACACAAAAAGAAGCCTTTAAATCAGTACATCTATCAGATTTTCCAATTTACGACGAAGCTTTTATTGACAAAAAGCTAGAAGAAAAAATGCAAAGAGCACAAAAAATTTGCTCCATGCTTCTTTCGCTCAGAAAAAAAGAAAGCATCAAAGTTCGTCAGCCACTGCAAAGAGTGATGATTCCTGTGATGAATGATGCCGAAAAAGAGGCAATTTTAGCAGTTGAAGATTTGATTAAATCAGAGGTAAATGTAAAAGAGGTAACTATATTAAAGGACGATGCCGCATTTTTGGTAAAAAACATCAAACCTAATTTCAAAGTGTTAGGACCTAAATACGGCAAAGAAATGGGTGTGGTAAACAAAACTGTAAGCGAGTTTACCCAAACAGACATTGCAACTATAGAAAAGAAAGGTTTTATAGCAATTAATTTAAATGGAAAAACCATAGACTTAATGCTAAATGAAGTTGAAATAGCATTTAAAGACATAGAAGGTTGGCTTGTTTCTAGTCAGGCAGGAATAACTGTAGCACTAGATATAACCATTACAGAAGATTTGCAAAAAGAAGGAAACGCTAGGGAACTGGTAAATCGAATTCAGAACTTAAGAAAAGAAAAAGGATTAAAAGTAAGTGATCGAATAAGACTTTTTGTGGAAAAAGATGATATATTAGCGCCATCAATTTTAGCAAATGAGCAGTATATAAAAAATGAAACTTTAACGGATGATTTGGTGTTTGAAGATAAATTAGAAAACAGCACACAAATCTCTTTTGATGATGTAGTAACAAACATAGCAATTCAAAAAATATAATATAAAATGAGTGAAAGAATAAAATATACCAACACAGAACTCGAAGAGTTTAGAGGTATTATTAATGAAAAAATAGCGACTGCAAGTAAGGATTTAGATTTACTAAAAGGTATTTTTATGAATGATGGTGACAATCGCACAGAAGACACCTCGCCAAGTTTCAAACCCTTTGAAGATGGTAGCGAATCCATGTCTAAAGAAGCAAATTCTCAACTAGCCATACGATTAGAAAAATTTATTCGTGATCTTAAACATGCGCTTCTGAGAATTGAAAACAAATCTTATGGTGTTTGTAGGGTTACAGGGGAATTGATACCAAAAGAGAGATTAAGGCTTGTTCCTCATGCCACGCTAAGTGTGGAAGGGAAAAACCAACTATCGGAAAATGCTAGTTAATAGATTCTCTTTAACTAATGTTTTTAAAAATCGTAAAAAAAATCATTTTTAAGTACTTAAGATTTCAAACTTGAAAAAATCAATTTTTACTGTTTTCCTGGTAATACTGATAGATCAACTCAGTAAAATATATGTTAAAACCAATTTTTCGTATGGTGAAGAGTTGAAAGTATTTAACTGGTTTCGAGTCTATTTTATAGAAAACAATGGAATGGCTTGGGGTACCGAGTTTGGAGGAGATACTGGCAAGCTATTTCTTACTATTTTTAGAATCATAGCCATTTTTGTGCTTAGTTGGTGGCTATATTCATCTGTCAAAAAAAATCTTCATCCGCTATTTCTTTTATCAATTTCATTAATTTTAGGTGGTGCTGTTGGAAATGTGATCGACTCTATGTTTTATGGTTTGATTTTCAACGAATCAACAACCGATCAAATAGCTACTTTATTTCACGAAAAACCCTACGGAAATTTATTTTTTGGAAAAGTAGTGGATATGTTTTATTTCCCAATATGGCAAGGAACATTACCCGATTGGATTCCTTTTAAAGGAGGTTCCTATTTTACTTTTTTCAATGCAATATTTAATATTGCAGATGCTGCTATTACTATTGGCGCAGCAATGCTTATTTTTCTAAATAAAAACTCGAAAAAAGAGGTAAAGCCAACGGTTATAGAATCTATAAATCAGTAGTTTTTTAGACCTTTTTGTAGTTTACAACACAAAATCGAAGAAGCTATTTGATCATACACCAATTAGCTTAATATATAACAAAAAAATTTGAAACTATATTTTACTACATTCTACTCCCTTAACAGGAGTACAGCGTTCAAGAAAAACTGAAAATCAATCGTTTAAGATTTTTTTGAAAAAACAAACTTTCTAATCATTGTAAGTTTTATTGAGACTAAAAAAATATTAACGTATTAGCAAGAAGGATGGCAGATAGCAACATGCTTTAAATCAATGAAATCTAATAGAAAAAAAACGTAAGGAATCAAGATCATTTATAAAAACTAATACTTTTGGTAATGACTGTTTTTGTGTAGTATTACACAGCGGTCATGTATTTGTGCGAAAATAAAAAAATAGGTGTCTTTCAGTTTTCGTCATGTATTTAGCCAATGAAATCAGTAGTAAATAATACAATTGTTCACTAGCTTTTTTGACCATCCTTTTTTCTAAAAAATAGACTTTCGGATAATTCTTTTGTTTTGTTTACTTTTGTCAGGTTTATATAAATATCCTTTTTAATAAAAGATCAAAAAAAAGAATATAATAAGCGACGCTTTTTAATTGCTAACGAAATGATTGTTTGCAATTTTAAAAGTATTTGTTATTAAGAAATTAAAAAACTGTTTTAAATATGTTATTAAAAGGTAAAAAAGGACTACTTGTTGGTCTTTCAAACGATCGTTGCATTTCATGGGGAGTTGCACAAGCATGTGTTGCTGAAGGTGCAGAGCTATGCATTGCTTACCACCCTATAATGAAAAAAAGAGTATTACCCTTAGCTGAGAAACTAAACGCTAAAACAATTGAGTGCGATGTTGCAGACGAAGAATCTGTAAAAAGAGTATTTGAATTTATAGGGTCTGAATGGGGAGTGTTGGATTTTATGCTTCATGCAGTGGCTTTTTCCGATAAGAATGAACTGAGAGGTCGTTTTTCAAACACCACCCACAGCAACTTCCAAAACACCATGACTATTTCTTGCTTTTCATTGATTTCTATAGCAAAGTATGCCAGACCACTCCTAAACAAATCTGAAGATGGCGGAAGCATTGTAGCGCTCACTCACCTAGGAAGCGAAAGAGCCATGCCAAATTACAATATAATGGGGGTAGCAAAAGCAGGTTTAGAGGCAAGTGTAAGATACCTTGCATTGGATCTTGGTGCTGAAAAAATAAGGGTAAATGCTATTTCTTCTGGACCAATCAGAACACTTGCAGCAAGTGGCATTGAAGGGTTTAATTTAATGCTGAGATACAATGAATTGAATTCTCCTTTAAGATACAATGTAACCATAGAAGACAATGGTAAAACTGCATTGTACCTACTCAGCAATATGTCTTCTGGTGTTACTGGTGAAGTACTTTACTTAGATGGTGGTTACCACATCATGGGAATGAAAAATCCTGATACGCCGCATATTTAAAGTTGAGCTATACAAAATAAAAAACATTGAAAATCAAGTAAAAACTGGTTTTCAATGTTTTTTTTTACTCCATAATTACTTTAATGAGTAACACTATGGCAAAGAAATTTTGACAAAAATAGTTACTTCGTTGGTTCATCATCAGAATCTACGATCTTTTTTTTACATCAAATCATAGTATTATGAGACACTTTATAGATGTAATCATTCCGCTAAACATTCCAAACCTATTTACCTATAAAATAACCGAGGCTGAAGCAGGTTATTTAAAAACAGGAATGAGGGTTGCAGTAGAATTCGGAAAATCAAGAATTTACACAGCTTTGGTGCGTGAAGTACACCAGCGACCACCTACTGCTTACGATGCCAAGGAAATCCATCAAATACTTGATGAGGAACCTGTTGTTACGCTTCAGCAAATTGTACACTGGGAATGGATTTCGGGATACTATATGGCTTCTTTGGGCGAAGTTTTACGGTCGGCACTTCCCTCCTCTTTTTTGCTAGAAAGTGAAACAACCATTCTATTTGTAACTAATTTCACAGATTTTTCATCTTTAAATCACGATGAATTAAAAATTATAGAAGCGCTTCAGAAGAAACCGCAAATTACCATCAAGGAAATCTCTAAATTCATTGATAAAAAAAAACTAATTCCGTTGTTGCGAGGGTTGATTGAAAAAAAAGCCATTCACCAAAAGGAAGAAATCTACGAGCAATACCGTCCCAAGCTTGTAAAATATGTGCAACTGACTACTCATTGGGAATCTCCAACTAAGCTTCAAGAATTGCTGGAAATTACCAAAAGAGCAAAAAAGCAACAAGAACTCATCCTTTCTTATTTTCAATTAAAAGCGAAGAAAAAACCCATCAAGGCCTCGCAGCTTTTAGAAGCTTCAAAAGTCTCACCTAGCATCTTAAAATCATTGGTGGATAAAGAAATCATGGCGTATTACTTTATTCAAAACGATCGATTAAATTTTAACAATCATCAGCTTAAAGGAAACTTTCAAACGTTTACAAAAACTCAGGATACCGCATTCGAGGAAATTCTAACGTCATTTGACGCTAAACAAACCTGTTTGCTGCATGGAATTACAGGAAGTGGTAAGACACTCATTTACATTTACCTAATAAAAAAATACTTAGACGAGGGGAAACAAGTGTTGTATTTGCTTCCAGAAATTGCACTTACTACTCAAATCATTGAAAAGCTACAAAGTTGCTTGGGTAAATATTTGTCTGTATTTCATTCAAAATACAATTTAAATGAGCGTACAGAAGTGTGGAACAATGTATTGGAAAATCGAGAAAAAGCACAACTTGTTCTAGGAGCTAGGTCTGCCATGAATCTACCTTTCTCAAATTTGGGTTTGATCATTGTTGATGAAGAGCACGAAACCTCTTACAAGCAATTCAATCCTGCGCCTAGGTATCATGCTCGTGATGCCTCTATTGTCTTGGCAAATATTCATGGTGCCAAAGTGCTTTTAGGCTCTGCAACGCCAAGCATCGAATCTTTTCAGAATGCTAAAAATAATAAATATGGATATGTTGCTATAAACGAAAGATTTAATAAAGTTCCGCTTCCTGAAATCAAACTCATCAACCTAAAAATCAAGCATAAAAAAAAGCTGATGAAAGGTCATTTCTCCGATGAAATGATTGCGATGATTCAGCACACCTTAGATGTAAAGAAGCAGGTGATTCTTTTTCAAAACAGAAGAGGATATGCACCTGTTCTTGAATGCCATACCTGCGGAACAACTACCCAGTGCCAAAACTGCGATGTAAGCCTTACTTATCATAATTTTTCAAAAAATCTTCAGTGTCATTACTGCGGACATAGACAGGCTGTGCCAAAATTATGCCCCGCATGCGGAAGCAAAGAACTGAATACCAAAGGTTTTGGAACGGAGCAAATTGAAGTGGAAGTACAATCACTTTTTCCTGACACAAAAGTAGGAAGAATGGATTTTGACACCACCAGGGCAAAGCACGGTTATCAGAAGATCATCAGTCTTTTTAAGGCAGAAGAAATTGATATTTTGGTGGGTACACAAATGTTGGCAAAAGGCTTAGATTTTTCAAATGTAGCATTGGTAGGTGTTTTGAATGCTGACAGCCTACTAAATTTCCCTGATTTTAGAGCATTTGAAAGAGGTTATCAGCTTATTACACAAGTAGCAGGAAGGTCTGGAAGAGCAGCAGAACAAGGGCAGGTAGCTATCCAGTCATTCAATCCAAATCATCAAATATTAAAGCAGGTAGCTGAAAATAATTACCAAGAAATGTTTGATGAGCAACTTGCTGAACGCTTAGACTTTTTATATCCTCCATATTGTAGGATGGTAAAAATTACGCTGCAATTCAAAAATGCCTACGTACTAGACAATGCAGCAAATTGGCTGGGAAAAGCCATGAAAAATACGTTTGGCAACTTTGTGTTAGGACCTTCAATACCCTTTGTTTCAAGGGTTAGAAATAATTATATCAGAAATATAACGCTGAAAATCCCCGCTACGCAATCAATGAAAGAAGCTAAAAAAAGCCTTCAAAAAATAGTGGGTACTTTCCAAACTATCAAAGATTATAGGGTTGTGAAAATTACGCTGGATGTGGATCCTTATTAATTTCGAAAATGAAATAGAATGGATAATTTAAATAAACCACAACATATTCCAAATTTAACCCCAATTCGTTTCATTTTAGCTTTATTGGTAGTTGTTTATCATATTGCTCAATTTAGTGAAAATAGAGATTTTCCCTTTTTTAATGATTTAGCAATTTTTAATAAAGAAACAGAAGCAGTATGTATGTTTTTTTCATTAAGTGGATTTTTTAATTATTAAGCAACTCTATGATGAAAAAAAGCACACAAATTCAATTAACTTAAGGAAATTCTATTTAAGACGAATATTACGTATTTTCCCTCTCTACTATTTAGTTTTAGCTTTTGGCTTTTTGTATTATCGTTTTATTTTAACTTTTTTCGGTTTTGAATTTGAAAATAATTATAACTTTTTATCCGGATTATTATTATCTATAACATTTTTTCCAAATATATTTATGATATATTCTCCTGGAGGGATATTTGAAGTTTTATGGTCAATTGGTATTGAAGAGCAGTTCTATTTATTTATAGCACCATTATTTCTAATATTACCCTTAAAAAGAATAATATTATTTTTAGTCATTTTTACATTCATTTATTTTTTAATGTATTTTTCAGAATATTTAGACTTCCTCAAAAAATATAATATGCTGTTTTTTTACTTTTCGTTTGGAGGTTTATGCGCTATTTTATTTGACCATATTTTTTTTCAAACTTTCATTAAGAAATTACGATATCCAATACTATTAATATTTATTATATATTTTACAACAACCATTTTCAAAAATAATTTTAATTCTTTTTTTTATAATCTTTTTAGTTTCATTTTATTTGGATTTTCAATTTCTATTTTAGCAATAAAACCGATTAAAGCACTTCAGAATAAAACGATGAATTATCTTGGAAAAATCTCATATGGTATTTATATGTACCACGCTATTATTATTCAACTGGTAGGGTTATTGTATTTAAAAATAATTTCTGAATTTGACTTTCAAAATACTACAGATATAATTATAATAAATTTAACTGTAATAATTACAACAATTATATCACATTTTTCATTTAAATATTATGAAAGTTACTTTCTAAAATTAAAAAAAACAGCAATGTCAAAAGATATTATAATATTCCTCTGAAATAAAAATTATTAAAAAATGATTTTCCAGGTTTTGAAATCATAAAACTAGAGGAAGTTGAAGTAGCATTGCAAGAAGGAAATTTTCATAACGGACTTAACAAAGTAATACGATTTATTGGAAAAAAAAATAAAACATTGAAATTTTACACAATACCGTGTATAGGCTATGCAGACATTTATACACTACTTTTTACACCTAGGCTTTCCATTTTTTATTGCTTACGGATTTTTTAGAAAAGATTGGAAAAAAGTCTATTTGATATTGCTGGCTACCATGTTGGTAGATCTAGATCATTTGGTTGCCAACCCTATTTTTCAAGCAAATAGGTGTAGTGTAAATTTTCATCTATTGCATACCTACTATGCAATGATCGTATATTTAATCCTGCTCTTTTTTCGCAAACCATTCAATATCATCGGGATAGGATTATTATTCCATATGCTCACAGATTTTATAGACTGTATGATGATGTTAGGCTAATAATTTTGATAGTCAAATTGGTATTATTTATAGTGTGTGTTTTTTAGCCAATATTCAAATTAAATAAATGACTCACCAAAGCAGTGATCCCCATAGCAACAGTTCCCCAAAATGTAATTCTAATAACTGCTTTTGAGATACTTGAACCGCCAGCTTTGGCTGCAAATGCACCTAAAATTATCAGAAAAAATAGAGCGGATACGTAAAGTGAATATTCTAAACTTTTTAAAGGTAAAAAGAGGGTAACAAAAAATGGAAGCAACCCCCCTACTGTAAATGCGGCACCAGATGTAAGTGCAGCTTGTATAGGTTTGGCCTGGCTAATTTCATTAATTCCTAATTCGTCTCTAATATGGGCACCCAATGCATCGTGTTCTGTTAATTCTTTTGCTACTGTTAATGCAGTGGCTTTTTTTAGACCTCTTTTTTCATAAATCTTTGCTAAAAGCTGTAATTCAAGTTCAGGCATTTCTTTCAATTCAATCTTTTCTCTCTCAATATCAGCATTTTCTACATCTGTTTGTGAACTTACCGAAACATATTCTCCAGCAGCCATTGATAAAGCACCTGCAACTAGACCTGCCAATGTTGCTAAAATAACAGGATCTCTCAAGTCAGTTGCTGCAGCAACTCCAATTGCAATACTCGCAGTTGATAAAATTCCATCATTGGCTCCAAGCACAGCGGCTCTCAACCAATTGCTTCTATGCACGTAATGATGTTTTAAATAATCGTCTAACTCCACTGTTTTTTCTGTCATTTTTTCTACATATTTAGTACCCTAATTTAGCCAATAAAACCGACTGGAAAATCTGTAAAATCCGCCGTAAAAAAAGGGCTATTTAAAGGTGTAGTAATAATTTTAAAGTATTTAAAATGAATTCATTGAAAAAAATCTTAACCTTCGAATTCAATAGCATAAACAAGCACATGATCGTCTAGCCACTCAACATATATTTTA
>Ga0307934_1000954_pt1 | contig 19448 bp, 14 predicted proteins | sample OrgLakmetageno90_FD_201838 | JGI IMG/M metagenome (GOLD analysis project Ga0307934, IMG submission 201838) | Saline water microbial communities from Organic Lake, Antarctica - #90 | ecosystem: Environmental > Aquatic > Non-marine Saline and Alkaline > Saline | place: Antarctica: Organic Lake... | reverse complement strand
TAAACTAAACTAAACTAAACTAAACTAAACTAAACTAGGTGTTCTTTTTTCTATCTTACAGTGTCTTTGCAAGGATTTTTAATCTAGTTTAAAACTAAAAACATGAAAAAGTTAAAATTTATTTACCTTTTCTTATATTATAATGGTAGCCGTTATTTCTTGCTCAGAGGACAATGAGCCTCTTAATGAATCAACAAATATTGGTTCTCTGACTAAAAACAATAATAATGAATATGTTTTCACTCAGAAAGATTCCATGGATGTAGTGGAAAATGCTAAATTGGATATGATTTCATTTGTAACTTCAATTAGGGGATTTTATACAGAAGGAGATTCTTATGAAGATTTAAAATTGACTTTAGATTCTGAAAACCAATTAGAAAATATGGACCCTGTGGTTAGGGAGTTATTATTTAAGGCCTATGAGCACATATCAAATAATACCAATGATGATGAATTAGATGGAATTGAAATGTTAAACGTTGCAACAGTTTTAATGCAGAATGCTCAAAACGATGGTTTAGAGGATATTAATCAAATCAATTTAGAAACATATAGTTTGCAACTATGGGGCAGTGATTTAGGGAATTTAGCTAAAAGCGGTTGCAGGTGGTGGGCTCTTGGATGTCATTTGTCCAACTTTTGGAGTTGGTTAAATAATGATGCTGGCGGCGGCAGTGGTGGACAGTCTAATCTTCAAGCGATATCTACTGCACTAACCGCTGTTGCAACTATTGTTGGAGCTATAATACTGTTTTCTGGTGATTAAAAAAATATAATGCGTTTAATCAAAAAATCAAAACATACTTTTATTTTCCACATGGCTTTAATGTCATGTGGAATTTTATTTGCGCAAAACAATACACTTAAAACTGAAGATAGTATAAAATTTGACAAACATTATAATGTTGAAATAAAAATTAATGATAAACCCAAGCTACTTAAATTTGATACTGGAGCTGCTATATCAACGTTAGATACAATTAGTATTTCTTCAGTTGACAAATCTTTATACCAGTTGATTAGAGAGGAAGAATTCTTAGATCCTTTGGGTAACATAAAAAAGTTTCCTGTCTATATGGGACTCAATTTTGAAATAGATAAATTTCTTATTAAAAGTCCAGAATTCGTTGGCTTTTCTAATAAAACAATGATGAAATTGAGCTGTGAACTTGCAGATAATTCTGTCGGAGTTTTAGGCATGAATGTTTTCATGAAAGATATTGCTAATGAAAAAAGAAAAGTAATTTTAATAGACAATGAATCCTCGGAGATTCTCATATTTAATGAACTCAAATTAGACAAGAACTCCGATTATAATGAGATCGGTGCAAGTTTTAAAAATAATCAAATTAAAATTGATTTAGAGATTGAAGGTAAATATATAGAAGCTGTTTTTGACACAGGTTACAATGGGTTTATTACCATCAATAAAAAGTTTAGAAAGCTCAAAAAATTTGATGCTGTTAATTTTGAAAAATCATTAGTTTTTACTCTTTTTGGACAATCAGATACGAGTGAAGAATATATTCAAGGACCTGAAGTTGAATTAGGTGATTTCGACCTAGAAAACAATTTAATTACTGTTAATGAAAGTTTTTCACAGCCTGTTTTAGGTACGCAAATGATAAACAGATTTAGTTGGATAATAGATTTTGAAAGAGAAAAAGTTTATGTTAAGCTGCTTAAGAAAAAAATAAAAATAGATATTTTAAATCAACTTAGAACAATGGTAAATATTGCCATTGCTATAAACGGTAAACTAATAATTTTAAAGACCAAGAATGATAATTTGAAAGTTGGTCAGGTTATAAAGAAAATAGACGGTACAGAAGTGTCCGATGCTAATATATGTGATTTTGAAAGATTGTTATTTGAAAAAACCTCTGAATGGAAAAGTTTTAAATTTGAAGTTAAATAACTGTATATGATAAAAATATTACTTCCATACCTATTACTCCTGACTGCTAGTTTATCGTTTGCTCAAAGTAACACAAGAATTCACGCTGGTGTAGGTTTAGGAAATGATGTTTCCTCCTATTTTGCATTGGATTATGGAAATTATCTTTTGAAAGAGGATTCTAAATTTAATATAGGCGCTCAATTAGGTATTGTTTATTTTAATTTCAATAATGATAATTTAACCAAAGACGGGCAGCTATATGCCTCTTTGAGTTTAATTCTTAAATATGAATTAACTAGTAAATTCACCTTGCAATTGGATACAGGAAGTAGAATTGACCTAGGAAAATCTAAATTAGCCTTCAACGATGTGACTGGTAATCTAATTCCTGATACAGAGGTCGGAAACCACAAATTCTCCATGCCTTTGCTAAGCTATTCAATAAATGATCAATTTGGTGTGTTTTTAGGATATCAATTTGTATTTGAAAAAGACTTAGATATGAATACTCTTTCTGCTGGGTTGCTATTTGACTTATCTACTGATTAAACAACCTTCTTACATCTTTAACAACATTAATTTTACCATACCGTCATCTTGCACTACTTTTGCTTATTCAAATTAATTCTAAATAAGCGGTGAATACTACTATAGCAGACTTAAAGAGAGGAGAAACGGCCATTATCAAGCAATTTGATGGGATAGATGTGCCGTTAAAGTTACTGGAAATGGGTTGCTTACCTGGTAATCGGGTCACCATGATGCAGTCAGCACCATTCAAAGATCCTATTTATCTCGATATTAATGGAACTCATCTTGCCATTAGAAGAGAAACAGCAGTCACAATTAGGGTAGAACTCGATGGGTAAATCAATCAATGTATCACTAATAGGTAATCCTAATACAGGAAAAACCTCTCTATTCAATAGACTTACCGGTCTCAACCAGCAGGTAGGGAACTATCCTGGAATTACCGTAGAGAAAAAAGAAGGTATTTGTAAACTTGACCGAGGTCTTAAAGCGCATATCTTAGACCTACCTGGAACCTATAGCCTGAATACGACATCATTAGATGAAAGTATTGTGGTAGAGACTTTACTCAACAGGAACTCCAAGGATTTTCCAGATGTTGCTGTTGTCGTTTCTGACATAGAAAACTTAAAGAGAAACCTGCTTGTTTTTACTCAGATTAAAGATCTAGAAATCCCTACCATTTTGGTCATTAATATGGCCGACCGTATGGAACGCAAAGCGATCTCTTTAGACATCGACTTGATGCAACAAGAGCTCAATACGACTGTAGTTCTAGTCAGTGCACGTAAAAATCTAGGGATTCAAGAGCTAAAAGATGCCATAGCCAACTATAAACAGCTTACTTCTGAGCCATGTGTTAATGCATCGGTAATCGATACCGAATATTTTGATAATCTCAAAAAAACCTATCCTAATCAATCCGTTTATAAATTATGGCTGGTCATCACTCAAGATGTGAATTTTGGTAAACTGGATCGTAATAGAGATATAGAAGATTTAAAAAAGCACAAGTTTGATATAAAATCTGAAGCTGATTTGAAAAAAATGCAGCACAAAGAAACAGTGGTGCGCTATCAGTTTATCAACGGCTTGCTTAAAAAAGTACTTACTGTTGATACCGCAAATGCAAAAGATATCAGGACACGACTCGACCGAGTCTTACTGCATAAGGTTTGGGGTTATTTAATCTTTTTTGTGATCCTATTGGTCATTTTTCAAGCGATTTATGATTGGAGTACGTACCCTATGGACTGGATCGATGGAGCTTTTGCTAGCATGAGCTCTTGGGCAAACAATACTTTTCCGGCAGGACCCTTAACAGACTTATTAGCCGAAGGAATCATACCTGGCTTAGGAGGTATTGTTATTTTTATCCCACAAATTGCTTTTCTATTTCTCTTCATCGCTATTCTGGAAGAAAGCGGTTATATGAGTCGTGTGGTCTTTCTTATGGACCATATAATGAAACGGTTTGGTTTAAGTGGTAAGAGTGTGGTACCCTTAGTTTCTGGAACAGCCTGTGCGATTCCAGCCGTAATGGCCACTAGAAATATAGAAGACTGGAAAGAACGGTTGATTACCATATTAGTAGTTCCGTTTACAACTTGTTCAGCCCGATTGCCTGTTTATTTGATTATTATTTCTTTAGTAATTCCAGATGAGCGCATTTTAGGAGGTGCTTTTAATATGCAGGGACTTACATTGATGTTGCTGTATTTGTTAGGTTTTGTAGCTGCGATATTTTCTGCTTGGGTACTTAATATCATACTACCCATAAATCGCAAATCATTTTTTGTCATGGAAATGCCTTCTTATAAATTGCCTTTATTTAAAAACGTGGCGATTACGGTTATTGAAAAAACCAAAAGCTTTGTAGTAGGAGCCGGTAAGATCATTATGGCTATTTCTGTAGTTTTATGGATACTGGCCAGTTATGGGGTAGGAGAAGAGTTCAATAATGCTGAGGCGATTGTCAATGAACAATATGCAAACCAGAACTTGACAGTGGAAGAAATGGATCAAAAGGTTGCTTCTCACGAGTTGGAATACAGCTTTATAGGTTACATAGGTAAAGGGATTGAGCCCGCCGTAAGACCTTTGGGTTACGATTGGAAAATAGGTATTGCGATCGTAAGTTCTTTTGCAGCAAGAGAAGTTTTTGTAGGAACGCTGGCAACCATTTACAGTGTAGAAAGCGACGGTGAGGAAGAACAAACCATTAAGAAGCGCATGGCCGCAGAGACCAACCCTATTCTAGGAGGACCATTATTTAATTTTGCCAGTGGTATTTCTTTATTACTATTCTATGCATTTGCCATGCAATGTATGAGTACACTAGCCATTGTAAAAAGAGAAACCAATAGCTGGAAATGGCCTGCAATTCAATTTTTCTTCATGACTGCTGCGGCATATTTTGCTGCATTGGGCGCATACCAAATATTGAAATAATGCACATCGCACAAACCATAATCGTAATTCTCCTCGCTATTGCAGCAGTGCTTTGGCTATTCAGAAAATCATTGTTTCCTAAAAAATTCAAATCCTCTGATTGTGGCGATGGAGATTGCGGCTGTCATTAAAAATGGGTGGCATTAGATTGGATACCTATCGATTACCCTAAAATTTAGAACGAGCTTGTCGAGATGCAAGTGCGCAATAAAACCCTGCTTTTTCTTTTTGAGTAAATTCAAAGACAAACTGTTATAATTGTTTATTTTTGATATGATAGGAAAGCATTCCTGCAGTATTCTAGCTTCCTAAAGGCTAGTCTTGCGCGAGTAGGAGCATCATTCTGTTGTAATAACCAATTATTAGACCTCGCTTAAATAATAATTGGTATTAAATAATAGTATCAATGAATGTACTCTTCTATAGAAAAACCATTGTTGCAGTTACAGGGTTATTTTTATGTATTTTTTTAATTGTCCACCTCAGTGCCAATGCAATCCTAATTTTTCCTGAAGAGGTCGCTCGAGGATGGTACAACTCCTATTCCACAACTTTAAGAGAAAGCCCCTTAATTAAGATAGTAGCTTATTTACTATACCTTTCTATTGTTCTTCATGCTTTGTATGCCTTATTAATTACTATAAGAAATAGAAAAGCAAAACCACAGAAGTATGTGATGGATCAAAGTTCAGAAAATAGTACTTGGGCCTCTAAAAACATGGGAATTCTAGGGACACTTATTTTGATTTTTATCATTATACATTTGGCTAATTTCTGGGCACGTATCAAATTAGGCTTAGGTGAATCAGTAGGCTTTGATGCAGCGGGTAATAAGGATGTTTATGAAGTGACTTATTCCTTGTTTCACAACATCTATTTTGTGTTATTTTACGTGATATGTGCCATACCACTAGCTTTTCACTTGTACCACGGTTTTAAAAGCAGCTTTAAAACCTTAGGTTTCTACCATAAAAAAGGTACTGCAATTATTGCAAAAACATCTTTAGTATACGCTATCATTATGGGGGTTGGTTTTGGTCTTATTCCAATTATTGTTTACTTTAAATAACTAGAAAATGAAATTGGACCCAAAAATACCTAAAGGAAAACTAGAAGATAAATGGAGTAATTATCAAATCACTTCTAAACTCATCAACCCAACAAACAAGAAAAAACTGAATGTCATTGTCGTTGGTTCTGGACTGTCTGGAGCTGGTGCAGCAGCTACTCTTGCAGAATTGGGTTATGACGTTAAATGCTTTTGCTATCAAGATTCGGCCAGACGAGCACATTCTGTTGCCGCTCAAGGAGGAATCAATGCTTCAAAGAATTATCAGCACGATGGAGATAGCGTGTACCGCATGTTTTATGACACTCTTAAAGGAGGCGATTTTAGATCTAGAGAAGCAAATACTTATAGACTCGCTGAGCTTTCGGCTCCATTGATTGATCACTATGTGCAACAAGGGGTTCCTTTTGCTCGAGAATATGGAGGCACTTTAGTAAACAGAAGTTTTGGAGGTGTACAAGTACAACGCACCTTTTATGCAAGAGGGCAAACTGGCCAACAGTTACTCCTGGCGGCTTACTCGCAATTGTATAAAATGATACGAGCTAAAAAAGTAGAAATGTTTCCCCGTAGTGAGATGTTGGATCTGGTGGTTATTGATGGTAAAGCAAAAGGTATTATCATACGGGATTTAGTTACTGGAGACTTAAAACGCTATGCGGCAGATGCTGTGGTACTAGCTACTGGTGGTTATTCTCGTGTTTTTAGACTGTCTACGCTGGCGATAGGATGTAATGGAAGTGCTCTGTGGAAAGCGCATAAAAAAGGCGCTTATTTTGGGGCACCTAGTTTTACACAGATACATCCTACTGCTTTACCGCAGTCCAGTGAAGCGCAATCTAAACTTACCTTAATGTCAGAGTCTCTGAGAAATGATGGGCGTATTTGGGTTCCCAAAGTTAAAGGAAATACGACTGAAGCAAATGCTATTCCTGAGGAAGAACGCGACTATTATCTAGAGCGTCGTTATCCAAGTTTTGGAAATTTAGCTCCACGAGATATCGCCTCGAGAGCCGCTAAAGAGCGCCTTGATGCTGGTTATGGCGTAGGACGTTTAAAGAATGCCGTCTACCTTGATTTTAAACACGCCATTGAGAAATTTGGGTTGGAGACCATCAAAGATCGCTACGGGAATCTCTTTAAGATGTATAAAAAAATTACCGGTATCGATGCGTATACAACACCCATGCTCATCTCGCCAGCAGCCCACTTTTCCATGGGTGGGCTTTGGGTAGATTATGAATTAATGACTACCATTCCAGGTTTGTATGCCATAGGGGAATGTAATTATTCTGATCATGGAGCTAACCGTTTGGGAGCAAATTCATTGCTTCAAGCAAGTGTGGACGGCTATTTTATACTGCCCAATACCATTAATAATTACCTGGCAGGAGAGATGAAAAATGAGCAGCCTACTGTAAACGATCCCGCTTTCGCGAAAGCGGAACAACAAACTCAAGAATATATAGATCAAATACTAGCCATTCAAGGAAGTAAAACGGTGGATCATTTTCATAGAGAACTAGGTAAAGTCATGTGGCGAGAATGTGCTATGAGTAGAAATCAAGACGGACTCCTAAAAGCCATTGCTCAAATTAAAAGCATTAGAAAGGAATTTTGGAGCGATGTCAAAGTTACGGGTCACGATAAAGAAATGAATACAGAGCTAGAGAAAGCCTTGCGCCTTGCTGATTTTATAGAATTGGGTATATTAATGTGTACCGATGCGTTGCAACGAGAAGAATCTTGTGGAGCACATTTTAGAGAAGAATATCAAACAGAAGAAGGTGAAGCAGTGCGTGTAGATGAAGATTATAGTTACGTTTCTGCTTGGGAATATGATCATGGCGACTTTAAATTACATAAAGAGCCACTAGAATTTGAATTTGTAACACCTTCTGTGAGAAGCTATAAGTAGTATATCGGTTATTAGTTTACAGTTAATAGTTGTTTGTGGATCGTAATAAGTTTATAGCTTAAGATAAAAGCTGCTGTTTGTTATATTTCGCTTTCTGTTTTCTTTTTGAATATAGTAGTTTACGCGGAGGAAGCTCAAGGCGAAAACGGAATAAAAATAAATAAAAGATTTTGTAGAATTGCGAGAGGTTTATTAGGGGAACTTATCAATTACATAAAACAATTTAATAGTTTCAGGTTTATTAAATTGGAGATACAGATAACTGATAACAAATAACTAAGTAGTTATGAAAGTAACATTTAAAATATGGAGGCAGGAAGGGCCTCAAGATAAAGGAGGCATAAGAGACTATGAAGTGGATGGCCTCACGGAGGATATGTCTTTTTTGGAAGCTTTAGATCACCTTAATGAATTGCTAGTCCTCCGAGATGAAAAGGTGATTGCGTTTGAATACGATTGTCGAGAAGGTATTTGTGGGCAATGCGGGGTGTTTATAAATGGACGTGCTCACGGACCTCATGATCATATGACGACTTGCCAATTGCATATGCGGAGTTTTAAAGACGGTGACAGTATTGTAGTAGAACCCTGGCGAGCAGCTTCATTTCCAGTCATCAAAGACTTGATTGTTGACCGCTCCGCTTTGGACAGAATTATAGAACAAGGGGCATTTATCAGTTCCAAAACAGGAACAGCTCCAGAGGCAAATGCGATTCCTATCCCTAAGGAAGTATCAGATAGAGCCATGGATGCCGCGGCTTGTATAGGTTGTGGTGCTTGTGTAGCCACTTGTAAAAACTCGTCTGCTGCATTGTTTACATCAGCAAAAATCAACCATCTCAACAGTTTGCCACAAGGTAAGGCTGAAGAACATCAACGCGTCGAGCAAATGACCTATCAAATGGAAATAGAAGGCTTTGGGAGTTGCACATTTACAGGTGCTTGTGAGGTGGAATGTCCAGAAGGTATTTCCATATTAAATATTGCCGAAATGAATGCAAGACTGATTAAATCCAATGTAATAGGCTGATTTTATTCTAACTTTCTATATGTAGTAGTCCGTATATAAAATTAACATGGGTAAGGATACCTTGAGAATGTCCATTATTTCTTAGAAATTCATGCCTAATTTGATTCAGTACTCCAATTGAAATAAAGTAATTTATAGGGGCATTATAGAGTTAAAATGCTGTGGCTGCAGTATGATATAGTCTTGTTTGGAATTCAAACTAGCAATTATAGTGTATTCTAAGACTTATTTTATACTAAATCCCTTACCAAAGACGCTGCATTGTGTGCTAGTCGAAATGAAAGGACTTTGAATTTACTTCCATTTGGTAAGCGCTAGGGATAGTTTTAAACCTAAAGTCAGATGATCAACCGGCTAATAAACTACAACCAATGGTATTCATCCAGTAGGTTACATCCTTAAGCATACATCTTTATACCTTTGTACTTATTACCTCATACGTCAAAGTATTTTCTCCTATTTTTACATCTATGAATAGCAATCCAATAGGTTTTTTTGACTCTGGTGTAGGAGGAACAAGTGTATGGAAGGCAGTAATTGAATTATTACCTCACGAAAACACCATCTACTTAGCCGACTCAAAACATGCGCCTTACGGTCGTAAGTCTAAGCAGGAGATTATTAGGCTCTGTATTAAAAACACCGAATTTTTATTAAGTCAAAACTGCAAAATGATCGCAGTTCCTTGTAATACAGCCACTACCAATGCTATTTCTTATTTACGCGCTCATTACGATGTGCCTTTTATAGGAATTGAGCCGGCTATAAAAACTGCGGCACTTAAAAGTGATACTAAAAAAATAGGAATTCTCGCTACTAAAGGAACCCTGTCGAGCAAGCTTTTTAATGATACCCAAAAAGAATTTGCTCACAGTGTCAATACTATTGAAATAGTAGGAACTGGAATTGTTGAGCTTATAGAAGCAGGCAAAAAAGACAGTGAAGAGATGCGAGATCTTTTGGTACGTATTACTGAGCCGTTCATGATCTCTGGAATCGATTATTTGGTTTTGGGCTGCAGCCATTATCCTTACGTAAAAGAAATGCTTCAAGAACTTCTTCCTATGCGAGTGCGCATTATCGATTCTGGAGCCGCAGTGGCAAGACAGACGTTGAATATTTTAAAGTTAGAAAGCTTATTGAATCCAACGGATAAAGCCGGAAAGCACTTGCTATATTCTAATTTACAAACAGAAACGCTAGATGATTTAACTAGAGAAGTAGCAAATAGAGAGGTGTCGTTATTGGATTTTTAAAGCTATTCCTATAAAGTTTTTAGAAACCAACATGTCAAGCATTTGTCTTGGTGTGTTTGATGGTAAGCGATACAACTAGTACTTATTACAATTTCCAGCCTTTAGACTAGATTTAGACGTGGCAAACACCCTTTGTCTATAGGCAATGTGCATGCCTCTGATGGCTAAGCCGAGTTCGTGGATGCAAGTAGGGAAAACCTATACTATCTAGCTTTAGTCTATAAAACATAGATTAAGGGTGCCTGCCGTTTTCCCTTAGAGGCGATGCACTGATCAAGTCGAAGTGGAAGATAAGAATTGGGTGTATGCGATGTTGTTTTAAATCAACATATCAAGTCTAACTAAAATACCCAAACAAACCCAGTTTTTTACTCGGGCTTACAGGAAGTTCTACCGTTCCCAGCATCACACTACCGCCTTTACCTTTTTTATAAGCGGTGACATGAGAAACATTGATGAGGTGTGATTTATGAATACGAGCAAAACCTTTATCAGACAGCATGTCGTCAAAGTGTTTTAAGGTTTTAGAAACCAGTTTTTTGTCGTTTTCAAGATAGATATGTGTGTAATTATCGTCTGCACTGCAATAGATGATGTTTTTAATAGGGAGTACTTCAAAGCCTTCTTGGGTAGGAATGGTGATTTTATCAGTGAGCTGTGAGCTGTTCTGTTCTTTGATACTCAGATCAACATTCACCTCGTTTTCACGTTCTTTGATTGCCCTTACTATTTCTGTTGCTTTGATCAGTTCATCTATATCTATAGGCTTGGTCAGGTAATAAGCCGCCTGCTGATTGAGCGCATCTTTTGCATATTGATCGTAAGCCGTGACAAAAACAGTTTCAAAAGTACGGTTGGGTAACTTATCCAGTAAATCAAACGCAGTTCCATAAGGCATTTCTACATCTAGAAAAACCAAATCTATGTCTGTTTTTTGAAGCAATTCAAAAGCCTCTTCTACATTAGTGGCTTCATGCAGGACTTCTACTTGCGGACAATACTTAGTGATATAGTTCTTCAAGATGTCTCTTGAAATTTGCTCGTCTTCTACTATTATGGAAGTTAGTTTCATTTCTTTCTGTTTTTTAAAATCATCTTGTCATCCTGAAAAATTTGCCTTCAAAAAGCTATTGATTCTCAAAATATTAGCGCAAATTTATTCAAGATTTCATTCCTCATTCCTCATCCCCCCATCCTCACCACAACGGTAGTCCCCACATCCGGAGTCAATCCAGCATCACTTGCTTCCATACCGATTTTACAATCGTGCAATTCATTCAATAATGCGACACGATTTTTGATATTGCCCAAGCCTTTAGAATCGCGTTTCTTTTGATGCTCGGTTTTTATTTCTTTGGACTTTTCTCTTCCTATTCCATTGTCTGTTATGGTGACTAGTATTCCTTTTTCCGCTTTCGCGAAAGTGACATTTAAAAAGCCTTTTTCTTTTTTATAACGCAATCCATGCCATACCGCATTTTCAATAATGGGCTGTAATAGCATAGGAGGCACTTGTATTTTAGCATCCTTTAAAGAAGGGTCAATTTTAAGGGTAAAATCAAATTTATCTTTAAAACGTTCGTGTTCCAGCTTTAGATAAAGACCTAGAAGCTCAATTTCCTTTTCTAATGGGATAAAATCCAACTCACTATTTTCTAAAACGCTGCGCATCAATTTAGAGAAGTCTGCCAGGTATTTGTTGGCCGCGCGTTCGTCATTTTGTGCGATATAGTTATTTACAGAGTTCAACGCATTAAATATAAAATGCGGATTCATCTGACTGCGCAATGATTTGAGAGCGAGTAAATGGTTGTTGATTTTTTGCTGCTTGTTGTTGCGGTACATAAAATACGCCAGTGTCAGTAATAATAGACTCAAGGCAACTAATGAGTATATTATCCAGCGCTGTCGCTGGTTCATTTGTTGTGTAAGCTCGCGCTCGGTATTGATCAGGGCAATTTTATTCTCGGTAAGCTCGCGATCTTTTTCTAGGGTAAGGATCCTGGTCTGTTTAGAAACCAGCTCTTTGGTTTTTCTAGAGTTTTCTTCTAGTTCTTTTTCTTTCTCTAGATACAACGCATCTACAGTATTGATGTACAATTCATTATAGGCCAGTGCTGTTTTAGTATTACCCGCTTTTTTATTGAGTTCATACAGGCTTTTTGCAGCGTCCTTTTTTACTCCTAGGTCATTATTCTCGGTTGCTTCGTCTAGACTGGATTCATAGAAAATGATTGCCTCTGCAATTTTATTTTGAGCTTTTAAAGCTTCGGCGATGTTGAGTTGTTCTTTTTGTTTGGACAAGCGATTTATTCCATTTGAGCTGGAAGGCTTATAAGCAGCTTCTGCGCCTCTTTCTTCTATATCATCCTCAGCTATCACCACCTCGTTTAAAACGCCTTCTTTATTAGCAATTTGTTGTGGAGCTTTAGCTTCGTCGCTTTTAATCTCATCGAGGATTTCAATATTATTCTTACGCAAGGCAATTTCCTTATCAAACTGTGAGTTGCTTCGGTAAAAGTCTGCTGTTTGTGATTGGGTAATCACATTAGCCTTACGACTCTCCTTTTTAGATTCTTGGATGGCTCTATTGTAATAAGCTTCTGCCTTATCTACCTGACCTATTTCATTTAACAGCGCAGCAATTTTTGAATTGATGGAAGTCACTTGTATATTTAAACTGGTGGTTTGAGCAAGTTGCAGTGCCTGTTTATAAGTTTGCAATGCCTTCTCGCTATCGTTTGTTTTAGCATAAGCAGCAGCTAGACCCGTGAGTCTTTTTATTTCTAAAGTAGAAGAACCTCCCGTGCTTAGGTTCTTTTTTGATCTACCAGTGCTGGAAATATCCGCACCTAAATAAGCGGCAATGGCTTCTTGATAATTACCATTGAGACGCAGCATGTCTGCTTTTTTTATGATAATTGTAAGGCTGGTGTTCAACTCTTCGGCCTGCGTATAATTAGCAATGGCAAGATCGTATTGTTTATGAAAACTATAGAGGTCGCCCAGTTTTTCATAAGCGGCACTTTCTTGATTTTTGGTAAGTGATTTAGGATTGTTAGATAAAGCAGCGATAAGGAAATCGGCTGACTTTTGTGCGTCTTTTTTCAAAAATACTTGTGCACTATCCATAGCCACTTGATAGGGAATAGCAGGGCGCTTTTTTTGATCTTGGTTTTCACTTTGTACGCGTATTTCTATATCGTCATTACTTCTTATACGGTAATAAACGGTCTCAAAATTAAGACCTCTTATCACGATTTCTTCTCCCATATTTGCGGGTAAACTAAAGGTACCGCGAGCATCAGTAGTTGCATAACGCCCCATTTTCCCTTCTATATTCACTCCTGCAATAGGCATTCCACTTTCACTCAACACACGTCCTTCCAGCACCATATTGGTCTCTTGAGTCCTAGGCGCTTGGAGTTCCTTGTTTTGTGCTACTGCTATTTGAAAAGTAAAAAGCAGGATTAATAAAGTGACTATCTGTTTCATTGGGCTGTAAACTTAGTCATAAAAAAATATATGATTCCTGTGAAAAGCTTGCTTTAGGTCGGTATAGATGGTGTTTTGCACGCTTTCGCGAAAGCGGACTCATCAAGAATAGCGGTACACTCATTCATAGGGTGGATTTACTCATTGGGTCTATGAAAAGGATTTTTATACCAATAGATTTGGTTTAAAATATAAGGAAAATGAAAACTATGCTCACCTCTATACTGCTGCTTTTAGTAGTAACCATGACGGCCCAGCACATGGGAAATTTTAATAATTTAGTCGCTGACCATCAAATTTCTAGAGCTAATATTGTTACCGGAATGGGAAGTGGGAATCCTTATGTGCAACCCCACACACCGCCGCAACCCAATCATATACTGCGCATCGATTTGCGATCTCTTTACAATGTAGAAGCGACCGATTATACGGCTGTATTTAATATCATTCAAGTAGGCAAAACTGCTGAGGAAACTACCAAGCTCATGAATGATAAGATTGAATTGATTAAAAAGGAACTCAGTTCAAATGGTTTTCAAGGACAGTTTGCTCTGGACATGATTTCTTTTGTGCCTCAATACGAGATGGAAGTCACTAAAAAGCTTTTCTCCAAGACCTATACCGAAGTGCCTGTAGGCTTTGAATTGCAGCAAAATTTATTGATCAGCTATACGAAAGACAGCGAATTTCAAAAGATCCTCACCGCTTGCGGAAAAGCGGAGGTCTATAACCTGGTAAAAGTAGATTACTATGTAAAAAACCTAGAGGCCGTTTATGAAGACCTTCAAAACAAACTTCTTGCTGAGGTAATAAAAAAGAAAGCCTACTATGAAAAATTAGGTTTTGATATGAGCGATTACAACGTCATGATGGCCGATAAGAAATATTACCACACTCCTAAAGATTTTTATAAAAGTTACCTCGCTGCCGAAAATATAAGTATGGAGCCTCTTAAAAATCAAAAAAGTGTGACCACAGTAAGAAAACCTACTTCTTATTATTACGACCCTATTCCGTATAACGGTTATGACGTTGTTGTAAATGCATCGATTACAAAGCCGGTTATCCAATTGGGGATGGATTTGAGCTTGCAATACACCCTCAAGCCTGTGGAGAAAAAACCAGAACCTTTAAAAACACCCAGTCCTAAAGTGTATGTAGTAAGTCCGAGTGGGCCTATTGATATTAAGGAAATACCCAATAATTAAGGGAACGGAAGCAAACAAAACCTTTCCCTAGCCCTGAAGGGTAGGTTTTAAAAAGGGACGTAAAACTGAAGAGATTCTCTTTCCGCACCCTTCAGGGAAGGGGAACCGAAACAAAAACTAAAATTTAAACATGATGAATAATTTAAAAACACTCGCATTTACCCTAAGCATTGCTTCATTAATGTCTTGCAAAGGCGCTACTACTGAAAATGAAGTAGAAACCGCAAAAAACACGATAGAAAATCCGCAAACCGCTGCTGCGATTTCTACAGTGGTGGAAGAGCCGGTAACCATACAAATTGCCATGCTTCTAGACACCAGCAATAGTATGGACGGACTCATTGATCAGGCCAAAACCCAGCTTTGGGACGTGGTCAACAAAATGTCTGGAGCACATTGCAATGAGCAGCAGGCTTTATTGGAAATCGCACTTTATGAATATGGGAACAGTGGGTTAAATTCAGAAGAAGGCTTTGTGCGTCAAGTGCTTTCCTTCTCAACCGACCTTGATTTGATCAGTAAAAAGCTGTTCAGTTTAAGAACTAATGGTGGAGAAGAGTATTGCGGTACCGTGATAGATAACTCTCTAAAACAATTGGAATGGAGAGACGGAGCAAACGATCTTAAAATGATTTTTATAGCAGGAAATGAAGGCTTTAATCAAGGTGCTGTGCCTTTTTCTTCGAGTATTGCCCAAGCGGTAGAAAAAGAGGTGGTGGTGAATACTATTTTTTGTGGAGACTGGAATACGGGCGTACAGTTGAAGTGGAAAGAAGGCGCTACTTTAGGAAAAGGGGAATACATGAACCTGGATCACAACCAGAAATCTGCCTATGTCGCTACGCCTTATGACAATAAGATTTTGAATTATAACCATCAGCTGAATGATACTTATATCGCTTTCGGTCGTCAGGGTTATGATAAAAAAGCCGTCCAAATGCATATGGACGAAGAGGTTCAAGAAGTATCTGCTCAGGCAAATGTGAAGCGTACCTTAGCCAAGTCCTCTGCAAATTATCGCAATTCCAGTTGGGACCTGGTGGATGCCTTAGATGATGAAGACATGAAGGGAAAAGTGCTTACGGAGGAGAATATAAAGACGTTGCCAGACAGTATTCGTTATAAAAGTAAGAAGGAGATTACCGCTTTCGCGAAAGCGAAAAAACAAGAGCGCACCTCCATACAAAACAAGATCAAAGAACTCAACCAAAAAAGAGATCAATATATCGCAACACAATCACTCACCGAGACTAACGAATTAGAGTCGGCTATGTTTAAGGCGATCAAGAAGCAATCTACCTTAAAAAACTACAAATGGGAATAGTAGATAAGTAGCTATGCACTGTTGAAAAATGTTGAATGGTTTTAGGTTGATCACAGTGGCTAAATCGTATTTTTGATATTCATATAAAAGTATAAATTTGGCCACTAAATCAAAGAAGGTAACTCCTTTAATGCAGCAATACAATAAGATCAAGACCAAGTATCCTGATGCCTTGTTGTTGTTTAGAGTGGGCGATTTTTATGAAACCTTCGGTGAAGACGCTATTAAAACAGCGCGCATTCTCAATATTGTATTGACCAGCCGTAACAATGGCGGTGATCATGTAGAACTAGCTGGATTTCCACATCATTCCTTAAACAATTACTTGCCTAAGCTGGTAAAAGCAGGGGAACGCGTTGCCATTTGTGATCAATTAGAAGACCCTAAACAGACTAAAAATATTGTAAAACGCGGGGTAACCGAGTTGATTACGCCAGGAGTTTCTCTCAACGATGAGGTACTGAGTTCCAAAACAAATAATTTTCTAGCCGCACTTTCTGTCAACAGGAATGTATATGGAGTGGCGTTTTTAGATATTTCCACCGGTGAGTTTTTAGTTTCTCAAGGCTCTAAAGAAGAAGCAGATAAGTTATTGCAAAATTTTAACCCCAGTGAACTTTTAGTAACTCGTAGCGATAAAAAGACACTGGCAATGGAGTTCCCATACGATTTGCCTTTCTTCCATTTGGACGATTGGGTATTTCAAATCGACTTTGCCACAGAGTCGCTTCTCAAGCATTTTAAAGTCAATTCATTAAAAGGGTTTGGAGTAGAAAAGTTGGATCAGGCGCTTATTTCGGCAGGTTCGATTTTACATTATCTGGAAGAGACCCAACACGATAAATTGGATCACGTCTCTAACATTTCCCGTATTGAAGATGATAATTTTGTGTGGATGGATCGTTTTACTGTCCGCAATCTAGAATTATACACCCCATTAAGTCAAGGAGCGGTCACTTTAATTGACGTTATTGATCAAACCACTACGGCTATGGGTGGGCGCATGCTCAAACGCTGGATGGCATTTCCATTAAAAGATGCAGCTCAAATTAAAAAGCGGCATGACGTGGTGGAGTTTTTTACCAACTCACAAGAACAACAAGAAGAAATTAGATCCTACCTAAAACGCATGAGCGATTTGGAGCGATTGATTTCAAAAGTAGCCGTAGGTAAAATTTGCCCTAGAGAAGTCGTACAGCTTAAAAACAGTCTAGAAGCTATTATTCCCGTAAAAGAAAAAGCACTGGCTTCAGATAACAAAGCTTTGAATATTATAGGAGAAAGCTTGAATCCTTGTACGCACTTAATAGACCTGTTCAAACAAGCTATTGACGAGCAAGCACCTGTAAATATTTTAAAAGGGAACACCATTGCTCCTGGATATCATTCAGAATTGGATGAGTTAAGAGGCTTGGCAACTTCAGGAAAGGATTACCTGGATAAGATGCTTGCTAGACATGTAGAAGAAACGGGTATCAGCAGTTTGAAGATATCTAGTAACAATGTATTCGGTTATTATATAGAAGTACGAAATACGCATAAAGATAAAGTTCCAGCAGAATGGACGAGAAAGCAAACTTTAGTCAATGCAGAGCGTTACATCACAGAAGAACTCAAAGAATACGAAGGCAAAATATTAGGTGCTGAGGACCGCATCAACGCTTTACAACAAGAACTTTTTGATAGCATAGTTCGGGAGATTATGCCCTCTATTAAAACCATTCAGAACAACTCCCAGTTAATAGGGCAGTTGGATTGCTTGATTTCTTTTGCCTCTCATGCGGTGAAGTCTAACTACATCAGGCCAGAATTATTAGACAACGACGAGTTAATCATCAAAAACGGTCGCCATCCAGTCATAGAAAAAATGCTTCCAGCAGACCTGCCCTACATTCCTAACGATGTACAGCTCGATCGAGACAGCCAGCAAATCATCATGATTACGGGTCCTAACATGAGTGGTAAAAGCGCCATTTTAAGACAGACAGCACTGATTGTTCTTTTAGCACAAATAGGAAGTTTTGTCCCTGCCGAAGAGGTAAAGATGGGAATTGTAGATAAAATATTTACAAGGGTAGGCGCAAGCGATAACATTTCTCAAGGGGAATCTACTTTTATGACAGAGATGAATGAAAGTGCGAGTATTTTAAATAATCTCAGTGAGAAAAGTTTGGTACTGCTCGACGAAATAGGTCGTGGAACAAGTACTTATGATGGTATTTCTATTGCATGGGCCATAACCGAATATTTACACGAGCACCCTTCCAGTCCCAAAACCTTATTTGCTACGCATTACCACGAGCTCAACGAAATGACCTCGCAATTTGACCGCATTAAAAACTTTAATGTAGAAGTGAAAGAACTAAAAGATAAGGTGCTCTTCATGCGCAAGCTAGTTCCTGGGGGTAGTCATCACAGTTTTGGGATTCACGTGGCAAAAATGGCTGGAATGCCACAGCAGGTGATCTCAAAAGCAAATAAAATACTTAAAAGGCTGGAAAAGAGTCATAAGCAAGAGGATTCTAAAGAAGCTATAAAAGCCATTCAGGAAGAAGAAATGCAATTGAGTTTTTTCAACTTAGACGATCCATTGTTAGAAAATATCAAACAAGAAATTTTACAGGTGGATATAAATACCTTAACACCAGTAGAGGCTTTGATGAAATTAAACGAAATCAAACGCATGTTGGTAAAAAAAGAGAAAGCATCCTCATAATTTTTCATTTTTTCCTTTGCAGTATAAGGAAAGTTGTTAAATTTGCAACCGCTTTGAAAAGTTGTATACTTTTTAAATTTTGCGAAAGTAGCTCAGGGGTAGAGCATCACCTTGCCAAGGTGGGGGTCGCGAGTTCAAATCTCGTCTTTCGCTCTAAAATTTGTTCTTAAATGGATTTTACAGTACCAATGATGTGTCGCTGACACAATCGCTCGAGTGGTGGAATTGGTAGACACGTTGGACTTAAAATCCAATGGGTAGTAATGCCCGTACGGGTTCAAGTCCCGTCTCGAGTACTGAAACCTCTTGTAATCTGTTGATTATAAGGGGTTTTTTAATTAAAACAGGTTGTATTCCCCGTATATTCCCCGTAATGGTCTGAAAACTTTAATAAATCTTACTTTTACCGTCACCAAAATAATCTTAACCCTTAACTGTGATCTAACCGGTACCTTTGATATAGTCTTGACATTATTTTGCATTTGTAAAAAAAGATAATTATAATTGATAGTTTTAACTAAAAGTTTTTAAATGAAGTATTTAATAT
>Ga0307934_1000952_pt1 | contig 19477 bp, 7 predicted proteins | sample OrgLakmetageno90_FD_201838 | JGI IMG/M metagenome (GOLD analysis project Ga0307934, IMG submission 201838) | Saline water microbial communities from Organic Lake, Antarctica - #90 | ecosystem: Environmental > Aquatic > Non-marine Saline and Alkaline > Saline | place: Antarctica: Organic Lake... | reverse complement strand
TCTCTTTAAAAGAGACTATATCAAAATAGTCTAATAAGCCAGAAGGTAAAAACGATGATAAAACAGTAGATTCCATTTGACTTTTCTTACAAATTTAAGCCTTCTCCCCAACTTTTGAACGTGACCCCCGAAAACCCAAAATAGTTATCCAATGAGTCTCCTTCAATATCTAGTCCCAATTGCAACCATTGAGCAGAAGTAGAAAGTGAAAAGGTTAGAAAAATGAAGGAAGTTAAAAATTTAGTTTTCATACTCTGACTTTTATAATCACTGTGTTGATTCATCGGCTTGTGTAAAGTAAAGTTTTTTTCTAAAATGTATTAGAAGAGTAATTATAGTAAAGAATCTGTGCCGCAATTTTAATTTTAAATATTCCAGTTCATAACCTAAAGATAACATTGGATTTATATTCCGCCACAATTTTTTGAGATACAACTCCGTTTTCTAGTCATAAACCCATTAAATTCTACAACTATGAAAAATCCGAATCACAAAAGAGAACAACGGTTTCCATTCGCTCAACGATTTCTAACCGGACTAATCATTGCCTTAGCTTTCTCTCTTACTGCTTTTGAGTGGACAACCATTAGAATTTCTGCCGTTCCACCTGTTTCAGAAATTGACTCTGTATATGTAGATGATGAAGTAATACTTCCTCCCATCCGACTTCAGAAGGAAAAAATTCAAGAATTAAAACCCAAAGCGCCTAACCCAGAGATAGAAGTTGTAAAGGATATTACTCCGGAGGTAGAAAAAAAGCCCATCGACGAACCTGCAAAAACAGAACAGCCGACAGACCCACAACTTGTGACAGGGATTGATTACGGACCGGAAACAATTATTGAAACTGAGTCCGATAAAGTTTATACCAAAGTTGAAATATTTGCTCATTACGATGCTTGTAAAGCTCTGCGCGGAGAGGAACTTCAAACGTGTAGCACGCTAAAAATTAAAAACGAAGTTGCCAAGTTATTTCGAGTAACCGAACCAATGAAATACATCGGTGGAAGACAATCGGTATTAATGAGTTTTGTGATTGACAAAGAAGGAAATATTACCAACATACAAACCGTTCAAACCCAAAACAAACACGTTGCAAAAGCTGCCAAAAAGGCGATTGAGCAGCTGCCGCAAATGAACCCTGCCATGCAACAAGGACGAGCAGTTCCATTACAAGTACAAATTCCGATTACCGTTAATATGTAATTTTATATTAACGTTGCAGAACAAACCTCTTGGTAACAAAGTCATTTGAATCTTTAAACTGTGTCTTCAAAATATATAAGCCATTGGTTAGCGATTCTGGTAGTTCAATTTCTATCAGAGGTGTGCTAGAGCCGATGGCTTTTTTATATACCAAGGCACCCTGAATATTATACACCACTATCGATTGTATAAATCCATTTCCTAAAACGGAGAGTGCCCCTTGATTAGGGTTAGGGTAAACAATTATTGAATTTTTAGATTCTATGTTTTTTTCACTCTCAAGTAAACTAGTAGCGCAATTACCAAATATCCCATTTGGAGTAATTGAATCAACTCCTTTTTGGAATCGGCTAGCTCTTTCAAGATAATCCATTAATACATTGTAATTGCGGTAATTGGCCATTCTAGATGAATCTTGAGCAATGGTAACCACTTGATCTACTACCTTTCGTTCGCCAGGCTTCCAGTCAGTCCACTTAACTATTCCAATAGATCTAATATCTGTTGCAGTATTTGCCGAAAACCCCGATCCCGGGTGAATAAAAGACCATTCATTTGCTCGGTCTAACCTACCCGGATATAGAAAGTTGGTCTTGTTTAAAGTGGGTGTATTCCTACCATCTCCACCTACTGAAATTGATAAACTATCGTACCATAAATTGTCCAATGCATTTCTCGCTTGACCTGTACTGGAAAAAAACCGTGGCATACCATGTCCATATAAACTTTCGTTTATATACTTCACCCCTAAAAAAGGAGGGTAATCCCCATATCCCTTTGAAATGTTGCTGATTGAATCTGTTTCTCCTATGCTGTACCCGAAAAAAGAATTTGAACTCAAATCACAACCATTTGCATCGTTAAAAGGATTGCCTATGTCCATGTCATAATAACTTCCAACATTCACATTTTGATAGGTATTGCTAGACCTATTAATATATGTGGTTCGGAGAAAAACAGACTGATCAATATATTTTATGTCAGGTATATCGAAAACATAAGCCATTGTATGTATTTCCATTTTAAATCGTTTGTGAAATTCAAAGTCCTGCTCCTCGGTATCGTCATTTACAATTAAATAAATTACTTTATCACCCATAATTGCAGGATAGTCTCCATTTTCTGGATCGTAACATCCATTTGAGTTTACATCTATAAATGGGGCTTGATCTTCAGCTTCACCTGTGTTTGGAACTGCTTTTGCCGGCCAGTTTTTTACAGACTCCGGCATTTTGTAATCAGCTGTTCTAAAGTTTCTTAAGTGAAAAGAGATGTCTTCTTTTGTAATGTATAAAATAGATTGTCTTACCGCTGAATTATTTGAATTTACAGTTCCGGCTTTAAAATTATTCCGAATGCTCCCAACATTTTCTGTTGATAAATAAAGTTGTGTTGAATTATCATTGGAACTCAGCCAATTTCCTGCACTATAGACTAAAGCAGTATTTGAACCCTTAGGAAACCTGAGACCCGAAAGCTCTAAGATGCTAGAGTTATTCTGATTTGATGCAATTTGCCGATTGCTGAATATTCCATTTCTAGCTGAAAAGTGAGCCCGTATTGAACTCGTTTCTAAAGATAACACTTCTGGGTAATTAGGTATAGAATCTGAGGCGAATGCAAACCCGTTTCTAGTTCCAATATATACCTTCCCACCAAAGCATTTAAGCATATTTATTGATGGGTTTGGAAGCCCTACTGTGTGACTGTAAACTGAATCGTTTCGCAATTCAAATACAACACCCAAGTTAGATGTTCTACTTCCCATTGCAAACCAATAATTAGTGTCAGAGTCAACATCAATCGAATTCATTAATGAATTTGGAACGCTTGTATTGGGCACGCTGTACTCACTTAAAGAAAATTCATTTGCTACAGAAAATCCGACTCCGCTTGACGACACTCCTCCTACTCTTCCGTTACTCAAATTAAACAGCTTAACATTTAGTATTGGCGTCATTAAATTTGGATCAGATATTGACTTCCAAGTTCCATTAACGAAAAGCTCTGCAGTAGTTCTATTCGGAATATTTCCTACCACATTAGAAGTTGTGTTCGCATAAACGGAGTCTCCTGAGTTTATAGCTAAATCGTAAATTACTTTTGACGGGTCGTTTACAAATGAATTGCCTGACTTTATTCCAAACCCATTTAAATAGCCTATGTACAAAACACCCTTGGAGTCCACCTCAATATCTTCAATTTTACTACTAATCAACCCGCTTCTCGTTGAATAATTTATAAAATTCCCGTTACTGAACTCAGTTAACCCGCTATCTGTAACCAAGTAAACAGTGTCTTGGTAGCTTCGTATTATTTTTATGTTTTGGCTGATTAATGAGCTATTCGAAGTATCGTAGTTGGTAAACTGTTCATTTTCTAAAATTGAAAAACCTTCTGGAGTTGCGATAAATATTTTGTTCTCTCCCAAGGCAAAATCAACAACAATGCTATCTATCAACCCATCACCCTTTTGATACGATTTCCAATACGTTTGAGCATCTGCACTAATTGCTGTTAAAGTGATAAGAATAGAAAATAAACTTAATTTTTTTTTCATAGGATAGAAGTTGGAATCTTAAATTTATCCAAAAATACCCTAGATGTTAACAAAAATCGATTTATACATTAACAACCAGTCATTCAAGGCAGACCTAACAGTGCCTTTGGATATTTCCATGCCCTTGCACGTTGGAAAAGACAACCCAAGTGCGTGGTACGTTGCCCCACCAACAATTAAACCCGTTCGAACAGAACAATTCACTGGTTCAGTAGCGGAAGGTGGGAACGTTAATTTTAGAGATATTTTTTTTAACCCTCATGGACATGGAACTCATACCGAATGTGTTGGTCATATTTCAAAAGAAGTCTATTCCATCAACAAAACCCTAACCCAGTTTTTCTTTACCGCAGAATTAATTTCTATCTCACCAGAAAAACAAGAAAATGGAGATGAGATTATTACTTGGAAACAAATTGAATCGGCTCTTCAACTTAAAAACACTCAAGCCATTGTTATACGAACTTTACCAAATGCCACAGATAAGTTAAGCAAACAATATTCGGACACCAATCCTGCATTTGTTGAGGCCAAAGCGATGATAGAACTTATAGCCTTAGGTGTGGATCACTTCCTAATCGACCTACCTTCGGTAGATAAAGAAATGGACGGTGGGGTTTTGGCCGCACATCACGCATTTTGGGAGCATCCTGAAAAAACAAACCTTAAAAGAACCATCACGGAATTAATTTATGTTCCAGAACACATAAAGGATGGTAGTTATTTGCTAAACTTACAAATTGCTCCCTTTGAAAACGATGCTAGTCCAAGTAAACCAGTTTTATACGCCATCTCTTAAATGAAGAACCTCTTGCTCCTGCACCTCGTGGTGCTCATTTTTGGGTTTACGGCAATCTTGGGAAAACTAATTACCATCCCTTCGGAGCAGTTGGTTTGGTACCGCATGTTTTTCGCCACTTTAGCTTTAGCCATTTACTTGTTAGCGAAGAAAAAAAGTTTTAGAATGAAGCGAGAAGGAGTTCTAAAAACCATTGGTGTAGGTTTTATTATTGCGGCACATTGGATTTTCTTTTTCGAAGCCATTAAGCAATCGAATGTTTCCATTGCATTGGCTGCTACTGCGACCGGCTCTTTGTTCACAGCGCTACTAGAACCCATTTTTTTCAAACGGAAACTTCATCTTTACGAGTTACTTTTAGGAAGCATTGTAATTTTAGGATTGTACTTTATTTTTCAGTTTGAAACGGAAAACTCAGTCGGCATATGGTTGGGAGTGATGGCGGCACTTTTAGCCTCGCTGTTTACTGTAATGAATGGACAACTTATAAAACGGTACGATTCTACCCGAATTTCTTTGTATGAATTAGGTGGTGGTGTAATAGCCATTAGCATTTATTTCCTACTTTTTTCTCCTTCCACACTCCCAAATTTTCAACTATCTACCTCAGATTGGATATGGATGCTGATCTTGGCTATTGTTTGCACGGCTTTTGCCTTTGTAGCAAGTGTAAAAGTAATGGAGGAATTAACTCCATTTACCGTTTCTTTGAGCATTAACTTAGAACCTGTTTATGGGATTTTACTGGCTTTGCTGATTTTCGGCGAGTCTGAAAAAATGTCTGAAGGGTTTTACTTAGGCACATCCTTAATCTTATGTTCTCTTTTTCTGAATGTTTGGATTAAAAGGAGGTTAAAAAAGAAAGGGTATCTTATCAACTTTTCATCTTTAAAAGACCGCGTTAATTAAAAGTTAGGAGCTATTTTAACTGCTTATATTTGCCTAAATAAGCAGACAAAATGGAGAAAAAAGAGGCAAAAAAACACCTAATTACAGCAGCTCTACCTTATGCCAACGGACCAATACACATTGGTCATTTGGCCGGGGCGTACTTACCCGCTGATATTTATGCCCGTTTTTTGAGAATGAAAGGAGAAGATGTTGCGTTCATTTGTGGTTCTGACGAACATGGAGCTGCCATTACCTTGCGAGCCAAAAAAGAAGGCACTACACCACAAGCCATTGTAGATAAATACCATCATTTAAACGCAACAGCGTTTGAAAATTTTGGCATTACCTTCGATATCTTTCATCGAACCTCTTCTGAACTTCACCATAAAACGGCACAAGAATTTTTCTTAGAACTAGAAAAGAATGGCGCTTTTACCAAGGAAACTCGCGAGCAATTCTACGACGACGATTACCAACAATTTTTGGCAGATCGATATGTTACGGGAACTTGTCCAAAATGCAGCAGCGAAAGAGCTTACGGGGACCAATGCGAAAACTGTGGTTCTAGCTTAAACCCTACCGACTTAATTAATCCTGTTTCTACCTTAAGTGGAAAAACTCCTGTTTTAAAAGAAACCTCGCATTGGTATTTGCCAATGGAGCGCCATGAAGAGTGGCTAAAAGAGTGGATTGAGCAAGGGACGTTGAACGGCAAAGTTCACCACGACCCTAAAGTTTGGAGAAAGCAAGTTATTGGACAATGTAAATCGTGGATTGACGGAGGCCTTCACGCCAGAGCGATGACAAGAGATTTAGATTGGGGAGTTAAAGTTCCGACCAAAGATGGCGACGGAAAAGTGCTCTACGTTTGGTTAGACGCTCCAATTGGGTACATTTCTGCCACCAAGGAATGGGCCGCACACAACAACAAAGATTGGAAGGATTACTGGCAAAATGAAGAAACAGATTTGGTTCATTTTATTGGAAAAGACAACATCGTCTTCCATTGTATTATATTCCCGATTCTGTTAAAAACACATGAAGGATATAATCTTCCAGTTAATGTTCCTGCCAATGAATTTTTAAACTTAGAAGGTGATAAAATATCCACGTCCAGAGACTGGGCAGTTTGGTTACACGAATTCAATGAGGAGTTTCCCGGCAAACAAGATGTGCTACGATACGTGCTTTGCTCTATTGCGCCAGAATCAAAAGACAGTGAATTTACTTGGGACGATTTTCAAGCTAGAAACAACAGTGAATTAGTTGCTATTTATGGGAATTTTGTGAACAGAGCAACTGTTTTGGTCAACAAATATTACGAAGGAGTTGTGCCAGAACTTTCTCACAATAACTACCCAGAAATTACTGAGCAATTGGAATCATCTGCTTCTGCTATTAATGATAAGCTAACAAAGATGCAGTTCAGAGATGCACAAAATGAAGCCATAAACATAGCCCGTTTGGGAAATAAGTTTTTAGCGGAAACGGAACCTTGGAAATTGATAAAAACAGATCCGGAAGAAGTGAAAAACATACTTCATTTGAGTCTGCAAATTGCTGCCAATTGCGCTATTGCACTAGCACCATTTTTACCATCCAGTTCGGCTAAGCTTTCTTCTATTTTAGGATTAGATAATTTAAATTGGAACGACCTTGGAAGCATCCAAATTATTTCAGCACAAACACAACTTAGAAATGTGGAACATTTGTTCCAGAAAATTGAAGATGATATTATTGATAAACAAAAAGAGAAATTAAAGGCCAAAACAGAAACACCAGTAGAGAAAACACCTATTCCAGCTTTTAAAGAAGATATTGTTTTTGAGGACTTCTTGAAATTAGACCTGAGAGTAGGAACCATATTGAGTGCCGAATCGGTTGCAAAAAGTAAGAAGTTGTTAAAATTTGAGGTGGATTTAGGAAGTGAGAAGCGAACCATTTTATCGGGTATTGCCAAGCATTATTCTCCAGAAGAAATGGTAGGTAAACAAGTGCAAGTAATTGCGAATTTACCACCAAGAAAAATGATGGGTTTCGAATCGCAAGGGATGATTTTAATGGCCGAAGATCAGGATGGCAAATTAAGCTTAATGCAACCGGACAATTCCATGACAAATGGCTCCACCATTAATTAAGTCTTGCAAGTTAATTAGAAAGTAACTAAACTTACCGAACCAATGAAAGCAGTTACGATTCTTCTACTTTGCCTTTGCTTCAATGCCTTTTCCGGCAGTGCACAGGCCTGTTTCGATGTAGATATTGAAACGACACCATTAATAATCTTGCCGGAATGTAACGATTCAAGTGGGTCTGTTTTGTTTTCCAACACCAGAGGGGGCAGACCTCCGTATACATTCACCTTTAATGGTAGCTCCAATCAATTTGGTTCCTTCAATCAGTTATCGGTTGGAAAATACCAGCTGTTTGTAAAGGATTCTAGAGGTTGCGCTGACACGTTTAATATTGACATGACCTACGCTGATTTAGGTGAAATTATAATACCGGATAACGCTTTCACCCCGAATGAAGATGGATTCAATGACACTTGGTACATTCAGGGAGTGGAGAGTTTTGTGGGAACGGAGGTACTCGTTTTTAATCGTTGGGGACAAAAAGTACACAACAATACGGAATATGCGAATGAGTTTGGTTGGGACGGTAGATCGAATGGATTGAGACTGCCATCTGGAACTTATTTTTATCTAATTGAAATCATAAACAATTGCGTTGAGGAACAACTTCATGGAACAGTAAATATTATTCGATGAAAAAGACACTTCTTTGTATATTCAGCTCTTTGATTTTTGGGTTGATTTTCGGTCAACAGCATCCAACCTATACCCAGTATACGTTAAATCAATTTGCCCTTAATCCTGCAGTTGCCGGGTTAACCAAGTGCAGCCAAACTACTTTCGGAACAAGAAGGCAGTGGTCGGGATTTGAGGGTGCACCCAACCACATTTTTGGAAGTTTCAATACTCGATTAAATAAAGCGGATCAGTATCCAAAAAACTTTCACGGAATTGGAGCCTATTTCAGTAACGACCGAATGGGGTTCTCTAACTATACCATGCTAAAAATAGCCTATGCCTTTCACCTAAAAATGAGCAGGAATTACCATTTTAGTGCAGGAATATTTGCCGGTGTTCACCAACAAAAAACTAGCTTTAATAGCATTCGCATTCGCGATAAAGGAAATGATCCTACTTTGAATGAGCAAGATGGGCAAGCACTAATACTTCCAGAAGTAAGCCCTGGAGTACATATTCATAACGGTAAATTTTTTGCAGGAATTTCAATGTTTCAGCAATACCCAACGAGAATAAAAGAAATTGGTTCCAGTCAGAATAGGTTAGCTCCACATTATTTTTTAATGACCGGCTACAGACTTGAGGGAGAGGCATTAAGCTTTACACCCTCTGTGCTTGGAAGCTTTGCTGCCTTTGCACCACCGACGGTGGATTTTACTTTAACAGTTGACTATGAAAATAAAATTTCTGTTGCGTTAGGAAGTAAATATTTAAATTCAGGATACACCATTGTTCAGCTAAATGTAGGTGGCGGAATGAAGATAGGCTACTCTTACGAGTATGCATTTACCGAGCTCGCTCGAGTTGCTCCATCCACGCATGAAATTGTATTACAGTTTAATGCATGCCACGTAGATAAGAATCAAATCAAAGTAGCATGTCCAGCTTATCGATAAAAAAACACAACCTAATTAGGTTTTATCACGTCTTTATCTAAATACAACCAATTTTCATTACATTTGATAGTTGCAATTTTTTAAGATTACTTAACATAATCAGCCCCTTGGCTATATAAATACCTCACTTTATGAAAAAGTTATACAAGCTTTTTTTAATTTCCTTGTTATTTACCTTTCCGCTGAACGAAGCACTTTCGCAGGTAAACAATATTAACTTTGAAGGAGGGCAACCTTCTTGCTTTCAGTCAACCGACGGTTTCTTAGTTTTCAAAGGCTTTGATTTTGTCCCCGGCAGACCGGCTGGTCCAAATCCAAACTTCACATTTGGTTTCCCCGGAACGCCTCCTACTAGAATTCCAATTTCTGTAGGTGATACAATAAAAAATCTCGTTTCCGGTTCCTACTTCATTGAAGTAATAGATAATGGTTCTTACTTCAGAGAGGATAGCACTTTAGCCTTTGTAACCTCAATATCAAGCTTTAAGATCCCTACAGCTGTCTCGTGTTTCAGTGAAAGTGATGGAAATATTCAACTTTTCCCAAACGGGGGAAATGGTGCTCCCTTTACCTTTACTTGGGACGATCCTGCAATGTCAACGACACAAAATTTAACCGGTGTTCCTGCTGGAACATACAATGTGACAATCACAGACTCCAAAGGCTGTGTTGCTAATGCAACTGATTCTGTAGGTTCTCCCTCTCAAATTAATATAAATCTAACAATCGATTCAATTGATTGTAATGGAGGTGTCGCAATTGCAACTATTACTCCGACGGGTGGAGGCAATAATTATCCAACAGTGGAATGGAGTTCAACTGGGATTAATACTACCGCCACACGATTCACTGAAGGTGGGTTAACCGGCACTTTAACTGGCACCAACTATTCAGTAACTGTTACGGATAATTCAGGTTGTACCGCTGTTGAATCATTTACAATTATTGAGCCAGCTGGTATTACGATTTCCGTAGCACCAGATACAATTGACTGTTTCGGAACCAATACCGGAACTGCAGTGGCAACTGTTAATGGAGGAACCCCTCCTTATTCCTATGTTTGGAATGGTCTACCAGGTACAGGCTCAAATTCTGACAATAACTTATTTGCAGGCGCATACACCCTTCAAGTGGTTGACGACAAAGGTTGTACTACGCCTGTCACCCCATTTCGCATTGAAGAAAGAGACGAGTTCAACTTAGGATTAGATTCTACTGATGTATCGTGTTTTCTGGATGGCGATGGAACCGTTACAGGAACTATTACCGGAGGCGTCGCGCCTTATTCTTGGGTTGCAGATGATCCTGCAGGAACTACCGGAAACTCTGCTGCAATAAACGTCACAGGTTTAGATGGAAATCGATTTTACAGGGTTACAGTTACAGATAATTTAGGCTGCCCTAAAGTGGATTCTATTTTCGTAAATGAGCCAACTGAACTTGTAGCTAGCTTTTTAAATACTACAGCAGACCCAACTTGCGCAGGCACACCTACAGGAATAATTAACGTTACCTTCTCCGGAGGAAATGGCAGTGAAGCCTTCTCTTGGACTGGACCTAGCATTAACGTTGGAAATCAAAATCAACGAAACCTTTCCAATCTTTTGGCAGGGCGTTACGATTTAATTATTACGGACAGTAAAGGCTGTACTGTAACCATTGATACTACTTTAGTCGATCCCAACTCTATTTTAGGTGGGCTAACCTTTGACCCTCCTAGTTGCTTTGGCGGAAATGATGGAAGAGTTGTTTCTACCCCTTCTCAAGGTTCGGGTGTTTATACGAACTATCAATTTGGCGATGGAACGACAACGCTTCAAAATGGAACCGATTCGATTTTAACGGGCTTAAGTGCAGGTAATTATTTTGTTACCATAACAGATAATGCAGGATGTGATGGATTTGTTAACATCACAGTTAATGAACCGACTGTTCTTTTCGAAGTAGATGTTGTTGCAGATTCTGTAAATTGTAATGGAGAGTCTACAGGTGGAGCAACCGCTACACCTAGCAGCGTTCCGTTAACCGGCGGCCCGTATACTTGGAGTTGGACGAACTCCTCTGGTACCCCAATAGGCACAGGTGACAGTACTATTTCCGGCTTGCCTGTTGGAAAATACTTTATTACCGCACGAGATGGAAATGGCTGTCAAATTCTAGATTCTGTAATAATCGAACAACCAGACCCAATTAATACTGCAATTGTTGGAACAAATCTTAACTGTAATGGTGATGGCTCTGGGACAGCAACAGCAACAATTTCAAATGGAAACACTCCGTATTCTTGGTCTTGGAACACAACTCCTGCTCAAACTGGAACAGGTGCCTTAGCTGCTGCGGCAGGTTTAGATGCAAATGTAAAATACATCTTAACTGTTACCGACAGAAAAGGCTGCACGAAAAAAGATTCTATTGTTTTAACAGAACCTACCAACTTCGACTTATTTTTAGATAGCTTTAAATTGGTGAAATGTTTTGGAGAAAACAACGGAGCTATGTTCCTAAGCGATTCTGGTGGAACCGCAGGTGCAGGATTTCCAACTTACGTTTGGAGTGACGGCCCGGCTTCAACTCAAGACAGAACAGACTTAACGGCTTCTGCTACTCCTTACAAAATAGTAGCCACAGACGCTAACGGATGTAAAGACTCAGTAATTCAAACCATTGCAGAACCAATTGTTTTAGCAGTTAGTATAATTGATTCTGACTCAGTTCGATGTAACGGAGCCAATGATGGTACAGCTACAGCCTTAGCAACAGGAGGTACAATAGGAAACGGATACATTTATACTTGGAATACTGTTCCTGTAACTGTACCAGTTCAAATTGGAGGAACTGCTACCGGTCTTTCTCCAGGAACATACACGGTTCAAGTAACAGATTCAAATGGTTGTCAAGAAACTTCTTTACCTGTCACCATTTTTCAACCTACTTCTATAACTACAACCATGGCTAGTGACTCTGCTTCATGTTCGGGGTTTAACGATGGAACAGCCACAGTAACGGCAATTGGTGGAACGCCATTTAGCCCAGGTTCAACGTACACCTATTTATGGGATGCAGCAGCTGGTGGTCAAACAACTGCTACTGCAACTAATTTATTGGCTAACGCTCCTGCATTTTACGTAGTAACTGTAACCGACCAAAACGGATGTGAAAAATTAGATTCAGTGCAAGTTGGACAACCAAATACACTTACACTATCAATTGGTAACCAATCTAATGTAAAGTGCGCAGGCGATTTAAACGGAGCTGCAACAATTAATGTTCTGGGAGGAAGTTTACCATATACTTATGTTTGGGAGAACACCGGTAACTTAGGCGTAGATATTGGAAGCAACAATCCAACTTTAAGTGGATTACCTGCAGACACCTTTAGAGTTACCGTGACTGATGGTGGAGGTTGTAACGATAACATTCAAGTTATTATTACTCAACCAGACTCTTTAAAAGGTTCTGTTACTGCCTCTATTAGCCCTAGTTGCTTAGGCAGCACAGATGGTTCAGCTACTGTAACCGGAACAGGAGGAAGCCTTCTTCCTGCATCAAACTATAGTTATTCTTGGAATACGGTTCCTGTTCAAAATACCCAAACGGCAACTGGACTTGAAGCGGATCTCACCTATGTTGTAACAATTACCGACGACAGCTCATGTTTTACAACCGTAAATGTTATATTATCAGCACCAAATGTATTTGTAACGAGTGATTCAAATGTGCAAAATGTTAGTTGCTTCGGTGGGAATGACGGTTTCATAAGATTAACACCGACAGGAGGTGCTCAATTTCTTCCACCTGCAAACCCATACAATATAACATGGACAATACCTGGGACGCCTTTTACTGCTAGTGGAGATTCTATTTTTAACTTAATTTCTGCACAATATGTGGCCCTTATTCAAGATGCAAACGGATGTACGGCAAGGGATACATTCAATCTAGATCAACCTGGTACAAGTCTGTCTCTTTCTTTTGACACAACAGACGTAAGTTGTGTAGGTGCAGATGATGGAACAGTGAAAGTAAATGTCATAGGAGGAACTCCAGGATATAGCTACAACTGGATTGGAACAACGTTCGGCAATGTCGATAGCATCTTTGCATTATCACCAAATACGTATAGAGTATCAGTTACAGATGCAAATGGCTGTACAGGTGTAGATTCAACAATTATTAACCCTGCAACGGCAATCTCGATTGTTTTAGACCCAGCCTCTCCAACGGTAGATGTAACATGTGCCGGAGATCAAGACGGAACAATAGATATTATTGTTTCTGGAGGAGCAAACACACTGGTGAGAGAATGGTACTTACTTCCAAACAGAACAACTCCAATTGCAGGAGATATTTCATCTGTTAATAATTTATCAGGTGGCACGTATAGAGTAATTGTTTCTGACGGTACTTGCTTTGATAGTCTAGATATCGCGATAAACGAACCCGATACATTAAGAGCAACTGTAAATAAATACGATATTAGCTGCGACGGAACTGTTTTAGGAAGAGCAGCGGTTCGAAACATTACTGGAGGAAACCCAGGAGCTCGTACCTTCCTTTGGACACCAGACCCAGGGATTGCCAACGGTCAAGGAACTGATTCTGTTTTTAACTTAACCTCAGGTAATTATACGGTCAGAGTTTCTGATCCACTTAGCTGTGATACGACAATACCGTTCTTTATTTCTGCGACATCTGTAACTTTTAACTTTACAGACTCTGTACGAAACGACTCTTGTATTGGAGCAGGTAATGGTTTAGTCGGAATATTTGGTATCTCAGGTGGAGTTGCACCATACACTTATGAGTGGTCAACAAACCCAGGCGTTGTGGTGAACAACTCATCAATCGACAACTTAGCAACAGGAACTTACTCTGTTATTATTAGAGACAATGCAGGATGCGATTCAACACATATTTTTAGCCTATTAACAGAACCATTTCCGTTTGCATTTGACTTTGACACGACTGATGTAAATTGTGCAGGGGCTGACAACGGGACGATAAAGTTAAATTTAACTGGGGGTACACCTCCATATTCTTACAATTGGATTGGAACTACTTTTGGTAATGTTGACAGTATTTTTGGCCTAGCTACAGGAACATATAGAGTAGCTATTACAGATGCAAATGGCTGTACTGCGCTAGACTCAACTGTAATTAACCCAGCTACACCAATCTTGATTACTGTAGACCCAGGTATTCCAAGTGTAGATGTTACATGTGCAGGAGATCAAGACGGAACGATTGATATTATTACATCGGGAGGAGCGAATACATTAGTACGAGAATGGTATTTATTGCCAAATAGAACAACCCCAATTGCGGGAGATGTTTCATTCATCAATAATTTGTCAGGTGGCACGTATAGAGTAATTGTTTCTGATGGTGCTTGCGCTGATAGTTTAGACATTGTAATAAATGAACCAGACACATTAAAAGCTGCGGTTAATAAATACGATTTAAGTTGTGACGGAACAATTTTAGGAAGAGCTGCTGTTCGAAACATAACAGGAGGAAACCCAGGAGCTCGTACTTTTACTTGGACTCCTGACCCAGGCATTGCAAACGGCCAAGGAACAGACTCAATTTTCAATTTAGCGGCAGGTAACTATACGGTTAGTGTTTTAGATCCATTAGGTTGTGAAGCTTTAATACCTTTCTTTATTTCTGCAACAACGGTTACCTTTAACTTTACTGATTCTGTAAGAAATGATTCTTGCATTGGAGCCGGAAAGGGTTTTGTTGGCATAAGTGGAATTTCAGGTGGAGTTGCGCCATATACTTATGAATGGTCAACAAATCCAGGCGTAATTGTAAACAACCCTTCAATTGACAACCTAACAACGGGAACGTATTCAGTGATTATCAGAGATAACGCAGGGTGTGATTCAACTCATGTATTTAGATTACTAACAGAGCCTAATCCTTTTGCTTTTGACTTTGACACGACCAATGTAAGTTGCTCTGGCGCTGACAATGGGACAATAAAGTTAAATTTAACGGGGGGTACACCTCCCTATTCCTACAACTGGATTGGAACTACTTTTGGCAATGTTGACAGTATTTTTGGATTAGCTACTGGAACATATAGATTAGCGATTACCGATGCAAATGGATGTACTGCCTTAGATTCAACTTTAATTAATCCAGCATCTCCAATTTCAATTGTTTTAGATCCCGCTATTCCTTCTACTGATGTAACTTGTGCAGGAGATCGAGACGGAACTTTAGCGATTATTGCTTCAGGTGGCGGGACTACACTTGTAAGAGAATGGTTTTTACTACCAAATAGAACAACCCCAATCGCAGGTGATGTTTCTAGGCTTACAGGACTCTCAGGAGGAACTTACAGAGTAATAATTACTGATGGTCCATGCCTTGATAGTTTAGACTTTATTGTAAACGAACCTGACACCTTCAAAGCCGAGTTAAATTCATACAATATTAACTGTAGTGGAACTGTATTAGGACAAGCAGCAGTTAGAAACATTACAGGCGGTAATCTCGGTGCACCATCGTTTCTTTGGACGCCAGATCCGGGTATCGCGAACGGTCAAGGAACTGATTCAGTTTTCAACTTGGCAGCTGGAAATTACAACGTTAGAGTTTCCGACCCATTAGGTTGTGATACTGCCATAGTTTTCACTATTTCACCAACTATATCCAACTTTACCTTTATTGATTCTGTGCGAAACGACTCTTGCGCTGGCGCAGGAAAAGGTTACGTAGATATTGGAAATTTAAGTGGAGGCGTTCCTCCATATTCTTTCGAATGGTCAACAAACCCCGGTGTAATTGTTACCGATACCTTCGTTGACAATTTGGTTGCCGGCAATTATTCTGTTACCATATCAGATGCCTCGGGATGTGATTCTGTTTTTGACTTTAGGGCATTAACTGAGCCGACTCCTTTTAGCGTTTCGGTAATCGCTAATGAAGATACTTGTTTAACGTCTCAAGGAAGCGCATTTATTGATCCGACATCAATAGCCGGAGGAACACCACCTTACTCCTTTACGTGGCCCGGAAACATCACTGGGCAAGGAGTTAGTGGATTGTTGGGAAATATTACCTATCAATTAACAATTACAGATGCCAATCTGTGTGTGTACAATGAACCCTTTACTATAGGAAATGTAGCACCGTTTACTATTTCTTTTGAAACGGATAGTGCTTCATGTAAGGGTTTCAACGATGGTGCTATACGTGTGACGACAGTAGGACAAGCAAGTGGAGTTACCACATATACTTGGACTCCGAGTATTCCGGGAGGTGGAACACCAACAGGCCTATCTGCAGGAACCTACAGCCTTAACGTAACTGATGCAAATGGTTGCGTTGCCACAGGCTTTGTGGATGTAGAAGAGCCTGATGAATTAAAAATTGACTCTGTAAACTTTACGAATGAAACTTGTGTACCAGGTTCAGACGGCACTGCATTAGCTTTCACAACTGGTGGCAATCCGGCCTATCGATTTAATTGGGGTGATGGTAATGGGTTTTCCCTTGCTAATAATGTTTCTACTTTAACGAGTGGAGATTACACTGTTACTGTGCAAGACAGAAAGTTTTGTTCTGACGTGTTCAATTTTAGAGTTGGTGTCGATGCACCTTTTCAAATAGACTCTATAACCATTGTCGATGAAAAGTGCGCCGGAGATAGAGATGGAAGTATATTGGTTCATTTATCCGATACAATTCCTGTCGTTAGCTATAATTGGAACTCTTCAGCACTTTCGGGACCTAACCCAACCGGTCTTGGTGTGGGAGCATACAGCTTAACAGTAACCGACGGAACAAACTGTTCTGTTAATAGAGTAATCGGCGTTGGTAGGTCATCAGGAGTGCAAACCCTTATTCCACTTAGCGAAGATGAAACATGCTCTCCGGGAGCAGATGGTTGGGCAACAGTTGGCGCAGTAGGTGGTGTAGAACCATATTCTTTTGCTTGGAGCCCAAATGTCACCTTTGGATCAACTTCGGATTCAGCATTCAACTTGGTAGCAGATGATTATTTTGTTACAACAACGGATGGTATCGGCTGTACATCAATTGGCTCAGTTAGACTTACCGTTGGTGCAAATTTAGATTATAACCTTTTAGAGCAGGTCGTTCCATTGTGTTTTGGTGACAATAATGGGAAACTAAGAATAGAGGCTTTTGGAGGTGTTGGTCCTTACAGTTACAGTTGGTCAAACGGCAGTACTGATTCCATAGCAAACAATTTACGCGCAGGATCTGTCTCGGTAAAAATAACAGACAGTTCCACCCCAGCTTGCGAAAAAACATTTAGCATTACAATTGCACCTGTAGATCCGATTTCACTTGACTTTTCTACCTCCATTGAAACTTGCTCGCCCGGTTCAGATGGAAGTGTTATTGTAAATCCATTAGGAGGAGTTCCTCCATTTACCTACACATTCTCAGGTACCGGAACTGTTGGAGCTACACCTAATGTCTACGAGAACTTAACTGCAGGATCGTACTCTGTTACAGTGGCAGACTTTAATGGTTGCAGTGCTTTTGGCAATTTCTCTGTCGGAAATGCAAGTTCACTACCTTTCAGTGCTAGTCTAACAAAAAAAGATCCCACGTGTGCAAATGGCACGGATGGCTCATTTAATGTACAAGTTAACGGCGGTACAAACCCATTTACGTATACTTGGGCAGGCGGAAATGGAAATGCCTCAGCTGCAGACCCTACTAGTTTAGTAGCAGGTATCTATACAGTTACCGTTAGCGACCTCTATGGCTGTGAAGTTATAAAGACAGACACACTGTTTAACAAGGCGCCAATTACTGCAACTTTTACATTTGTAAAAGACGATTGTCCTCCTACGAATACAGGTAGCGCAACCGCAGCAGCAGCAGGTGGTGTTGCTCCATATACCTACAACTGGCCAACTGCATCCATACCAGGATCATCAGCCTCTGGAGGAACTTTTTCAAATTTGCCTTCAGGTACATTTAATCTTACTGTAACAGACTTTAAACTATGTAGCAACGTAATCCCTTTTACTATTGACAAGTCTGCACCTTTTACCCTTACCACCACAAAAAATAATATCAGTTGTAATGGATTAACGGATGGAAGTATAACATTAAGTGTTTCAGGAGTATCAATACCCAATACGGAGGTATATTTATGGAGCACGAACGTAGGTTTGACAAATATTAATAATCAAAGCCAGACAAACTTAGCAGCAGGCACTTACTTGGTTACTGTAACAGACCCTGATAACAACTGTGAAGAAACAGAAACCTTTTTGATAGAAGAGCCGGATACGATAGCTGCAACTGCAAGCCTAACTAGTGTTACTTGCTCAGGAAATGGAAATGATGGTGCGATAAACCTCACTGTTACAGGTGGAACTGAACCATACACCTATGACTGGGGTAGCGGTGTCAACTCGAAGAACCGAAATGGTCTTGCAGTAGGAGACTACACAGTGATTATAACTGACGCTACAAACTGTAGTCCGTTTACGGCAACCTATACCATTACCAATCAGCCCCAATTCACTGTTAACTTAGACTCAACAGACATCTCTTGCCCAGGTTTACGAAATGGATTTATTACAGTGACGACTACTGCCGTTAATCCAACTTACGCGTGGAGTGATGGATTATCAGTGAATGCTACAAGAGGTGGATTATTTGCCGGCAAGTATATTGTAACAGTAACAGATGGTAATACAGGATGTGAAGTAGCTGATTCAACTATTATAAATGAAGAGGATAGCATTAAAATGTTCTTTTCTGTTATAGATGAAAATTGCAGCCCAGGAATGGATGGAGTCGCCAACATAGACTCCACTATAGGCGGAACTCCGGGTTATTCTTGGTCCTTCTCTGCCGGAAACCAACTTGGTAATGGCCCGGTTGTAAATAGTCTTTCTGCCGGAACTGTGTTCGTCACAGTTACCGACTTAGCCGGATGTCGTGCAGTTGACTCTTTTGAAGTGAAAAAAGCTGCGCCATTTGACGCAAACTTCATTTTTACAGACGCAATTTGCCAGGGAGATTCCACCGGAACCGCCAGCATTATTACCGGAAACTCAACCGGCCCTCTCACTTTTACTTGGCCATTAGGATCTGTAATAGACCCAACAGACTCTACACAAAACAAGCTATTGGCAGGAACTTACGTAGTGAACGTGTTTGATCCGTCCAATCAGTGTGATGAAGACTTGACCATTATAATTGATGAACCTGATACCATAAAAACAAATGCAATCATAACAGATGAAAATTGTAACCCAGGGGGGGATGGAGGAATTACATTAATCCCATCTGGCGGCGACGGCGGACC
>Ga0307934_1000951_pt1 | contig 19490 bp, 21 predicted proteins | sample OrgLakmetageno90_FD_201838 | JGI IMG/M metagenome (GOLD analysis project Ga0307934, IMG submission 201838) | Saline water microbial communities from Organic Lake, Antarctica - #90 | ecosystem: Environmental > Aquatic > Non-marine Saline and Alkaline > Saline | place: Antarctica: Organic Lake... | reverse complement strand
ATACCCAGCTAAAAGTATTTAGAAATTCATTGCCCGATGTTCCTTTTATGGCGCTGACGGCCACTGCAGATAAGTCGGCAAGAGCGGATATTGAGCAGCAGTTGGGACTGAAAAAATCTAAGTTGTTTATTTCTTCTTTCGATAGAAAAAACCTGAGCATTGAAGTAAGAGGACAAGTTCCCAAAAAGAAAAAACTAGAAGAAATTGAGCGGTTTGTGGAACAAAAGAAGAATGAAAGTGGCATCATTTATTGCTTGAGCAGAAAGAACACAGAGGAAGTAGCCGATTACTTGAAAGGTTATGGTCATTCGGTAGCGTTTTATCATGCAGGAATGGATGCTGAGGAAAGAGAAAGAGTTCAAACGGAATTTATACATGACGACACCAAAATAATTATAGCCACTATTGCTTTTGGGATGGGAATTGATAAATCGAATGTACGTTGGGTGATTCACTACAATTTGCCTAAAAACTTAGAAGGCTACTACCAAGAAATTGGAAGAGCAGGACGAGATGGTTTGCCTTCCGAAACTAGACTGTATTACAACATGAGAGATTTTGTGTTGTACAGTCAGTTTGCCGATGATGGAGCGAATCCAACTATGCAAAAAGATAAATTGAGCCGAATGCTACAATTTGCTGAGGCAAAATCGTGTAGGAGAAAAATACTGCTTTCTTATTTTGGAGAACACCTGACCAAAGACTGCGGGAATTGTGACGTTTGCGAAAACCCACCAAAAGATTTTGACGGGACTGTGTTGGCGCAAAAAGCACTTTCGGGCATTGCTAGAATGAAAGAGAAAGAAGGCATTACCATGTTGATTAATGTACTGAGGGGTTCTAATAATGCGGAAGTTCATGCTGCAGGTTATTATCAGCTTAAAACCTATGGAGTAGGGACGGATGTTAGCTTCTTTGATTGGCGAGATTATATTATTCAATTGGCAAATCAAGGGTTGATTGAGATTATGTACGGCGAAGCTTCTGCTTTAAAAATTTCACCGATTGGATGGAAAGTGCTAAAAGGCGAGCAGGCCATAAAGTTGACGGTACCTGTGAGGGCTGACGAGAAAAGTAAGAAGAAACCGAGGACCGTGAAAATGGTCTATGAAGGAGAAGTTAATGCAGATTTATTTACGGAGTTGAAGAAGTTGAGGTACTCTATCTCCCGAGAGCAGAATGTTCCGGCTTACATTGTTTTTAGTGACAAAACCTTGAAGGCAATGGCAAGTGATTTACCTAGTACAGAAGAGGAGTTTTTAGCAATTCCGGGAGTTGGAACCAATAAGTTACTGCAGTATGGGAATGAATTCATGGAAGTGATTAAAAGGTTTTAACCTACACCATAATCAATAGGGGTTGGACGGTAATGGATACTCTAGCGCTCTACGAAAAAGCGACATTTTCAAAATGTTATTTCCATAACTGAGTTGTTTCGGTTTAGGAGGTGTGATTATTTTCCCAAGTTAACGAGTACCTAAAACCCCCCTTCGAGTCAATCTTAATTTCTGCTTCCAACTGACTCGCTAGCGACTCGATTAAAAGAAAACCAAAGGAGTCATTACTTGAAAAAGTCTTACCCTCCTCTAAGCCTACACCATCATCTGAAATGGTCAGAAAAACCAATTTCTCTTTCTGTTTTAATTCAATACTTATTGTACCCTGTTTTCCGTTTGGAAATCCGTGTTTTAAAGAATTAGAAACGATTTCATTAATAATTAAGCCACAGGGAATAGAGTCGTCCAAGGAAAGTTTAATGGGTTCAAGATTCATGATCAATTGAATTTTACTTTCGTCCGTGCCATATGTTTCTACTAGTCTAGGGATAAGATTTTGAATGTAACTGCTAAAAATTGCTTCTTTAAAATCATCTTTTCGGTAAAGGCTTTCATGGATTAGTGACATGGAGTTTATTCTACCTTTTGAGTCTTCTATTATTTGCTTTAGGGAATTGTCTGACAGGTATTGCGTTTGAAGACTGAGCATGCTGCTGACTACTTGCAAGTTGTTTTTTACTCTATGGTGAATTTCATTCAATAGCGCTTCTTTTTGCTTTAACTCTTGACCAATAATTTCTCTTTGATGGGATAGTTTTTTGTTTAGCCTCTTGTTTCTGATTAAGAAGTAAATAGCCACAAGCAATGAAATCAATGTAAAAATAGCAATAGCAATAGTTACAAAAAGTTGCCTCTTTGTTTGGTCTCCTTCAATAGCTTCAGCTTTTGCCCTTTTCTCTGCAAGTTTTTGATTCCATTTGGCTTCTTCAGCAGCAAGTTGATAATTCATGGCATCACTTTGCAACGCAAGAGGTTTAAATTGGAGACTATCTTTAATATGAACATACTTTTCCAAGTGAAAAAAGCTTTTGCTTGGATTTTTTAGCTCCTTGTAAATTTTGTATAATTCAAAATTTATCTCATCAGCTAGACTATTGTAGTTGTTTTCTGTTGAGATTTTGTCCGCAGTTTTTATACTTTTTAAAGCTTCATTGAACTTTTCTTGTAGGAACAAAACTCTAGCTTCATTCAAATAAGTAATGGTTAGTCCATTCTGATAATTTGCTTCCAAAAAAGACTCTCTTGCTAATTCATTGTAATAAAAGGAACTGTCGAATAGTTTTAATCCTAAATAAGCAGATACTAATGAATTATATGCCTCCCCTGCTTCAATTTTAAATTCGTTTTCTGTCCAATAAACTAAACTTAATTTTTGCTTTTGAATTCCTTCTTGATATTTTTCTTGAGTAACATCTACCACGCCTAAATTGGAAGTCACTTCATTGTATCCATAAACGTCATCGCTGTTTTTGAAATAAGCAGCCGCTAAAGCAAAATATTTTTCGGCGTATTCGTAATTAGATAAATACTGGAAGGTGTTGCCTAGTTGCAGGTATGAAATGGCCATTTTTTGTTGGTCATCAGCAGATTTGTGCTGCTCTAATGCTTCGAATGAGAAATGTAAGGCATTTTCATGATTTCCAAGTGTATAAGCTACTCTTGCCCTTCTTATATTAATAACTCCTAACTCCGCCTCATCCTCCAAGTATTCATAGAGCGTGTAGGCTCGATTAAGTTGACTTAAGGTTGAGTCTAGATTGTCTGAATAATAATAGTGGGTGGAAAGCAACTTATAAAAGAGAGCTAAAGATGAAGTGTCTTTTCTTATCGTTGCAATGCCAACAGCACGGCGCAAAATTGGAATCGCTTCATCGTATTTATAACTTTTCCTCAACCTCTCTGTTCGGCCAGTAATTATTTTTCTAAAGTTTGAATCTAGAAGCGTTTCGAAATTAATCTCATCAAATACTTTAGAGTAAATCTTATATCGGTTTGTATCTTTCCCAAGATAGAAATTTACGCTGTCTAATGTTTGGAGTGATTTTTCATACTCTGACTTCAGGTTATTTTCAGTACCTACATGAGAATAGGAGTTAAAATAAAAGAAAGTCAGTATTGTGAGAAGAAAGGTGCGATAGTGGTTCTTGTTCATTTTTTGTGAGAGTGGGAAGGCAAAAATATTAGGTTTTAAAAAGATTAGATAGTCTCTTTTTTTTGTACATATATTTGATTATACATGTTTTATATGTTTTTTTAGTAGTTGTACGTTACATTAGTATTACAATTTTACTACGTATTAGTGGTTCAAATAAAAATCTTCGTCATATAAATTAAAGCAATTAATTTTTAATTGGTATCTATCGTCGTTTTCTATCCTGTGGTCTGCAATAAATATTACTTCATGGACTTTGTACTAACTAACCAAAAATTTAGAAACATTATTTATCTCCTTTCTTCAACGAGTGCTGTAGCGTTTAAGTCAAAGGCCAAAATAAATCGTTTAGAGTAGTTTTAAAGCTCAAAACCAATAATTCAGGGAGCTTCAAAATCGATAGTTGACCGACTATGTTTATTTCTTAACTGGGCGGAATTCTTATAAATCAGTTTATGGTTCTTTCTGCAAATTATTACCTTAGCAAAATGAAAATATATCCGATAGAAACAGGAAACTTTAAATTAGACGGTGGAGCTATGTTTGGTGTGGTTCCAAAATCCATTTGGCAACGAACAAATCCTGCAGACAGCAGCAATATGTGCTCTTGGGCGTTGCGTTGTATGCTAATTGAAGATGGGGACCGCTTAATGTTGGTTGATAATGGAATGGGGCAGAAGCAGTCTGAAAAATTCTTTGGTTATTATTATTTGCACGGAGAAGGAAGTTTGGAAGGCTCTTTGAAAAAAGCTGGCTTTCATCCAGATGATATAACCGATGTATTTCTAACTCACCTGCATTTTGACCATTGCGGTGGAGGAGTGAAGTGGAATAAGGACCGAACAGCTTACGAGCCAACGTTTAAAAACGCCACCTATTGGAGCAACAGAAAGCATTGGCAATGGGCTACGGAACCTAACGATCGAGAAAAGGCTTCCTTCTTGAAAGAGAACATTTTACCCATGCAAGAGTTTGGACAGTTAAGATTTGTACAAGATGGATTTGACTTTTTTGATATTTTCTATGCCGATGGCCATACCGACGCCATGATGATTCCGCTATTAAATTACCAAGGAAAGAAAATGGCATTTATGGCAGATCTATTACCATCAGCAGGTCACATTCCTATGCCCTATGTTATGGGTTATGACACAAGGCCATTGCTAACTTTAGAAGATAGAAAGCGTTTTTACAAGAAAGCAATCGATGAAGACTTGTACTTATTTATGGAGCACGATGCTCAAAATGAAATCATTACGCTGAAAGACACAGAAAAGGGAGCGAGGTTGAACGAGGTGTTCACGTTTAAGGAGCTATTTTCTTAGGATTAATTTTGACTAAAGATAAAGGATGAAAGTGGTTGTTCCTAAACTCCACTTACCCTTCATCTCTAGTCTTTAATCAGAAAAGGCTAAAGCTTTAATCTTTTTGCAAATGTGCCGTCAAATTTGGTTCCCTTTTGGCATAAAATTTCTTTTTCTCTTCCGTCTTAGGTGAATCAGCTTTAGTCTTATTCTCTACCTCTTTCGGCTTGGCTTTATGAGTTGGCTGTTTTTTCTTGAAAGGTTTTTTGTTTCCACCACTGCTGTTGTTCCCACGAGGATGACTATTTCCACTCCTAGAACTTCCACCTCTTGAACTATCAGGCTTGTACGTTGGCCCTTCACCAATGTGCTCTGGGTTTGGTAGTTTCTCAACTTCTTTTTTAATTAATTCTTCAATTTTTTGGAAGTCTTGTTGTCCTCTGCCATCAATGAATGTTAACGCAGTTCCTGTTGATTTTGCTCGAGCGGTCCTTCCAACTCGGTGCACGTAATCCTCCGGATCGTTTGGAACATCGTAGTTGATTACCATGTCAATAGAGTCAATATCAATTCCACGGGAAATAATATCGGTTCCAACTAATATTCGAAGTCTTTTGTTTCTAAACATTCTCAAGACTTCTTCTCGTTCATCTTGACTCAGGTCTGAAGAAATTCCCGATGCATCTAGTCCAAGTTTTTTCAAATCTCGTACAATGTCTTTTACATTCGATTTTCTCGACGTGAAAATAATGATGCTACTTAGGTCTTCTTTTCCTTTTAAAAGGTGCTTTAATAAAGGTATCTTTTGATTCTCATGAGTATTATATGCAAGCTGAGTAATACCTTCTGCAGTTGTAGAAATAGCAATGTTCACCTCTTCAGGGTTATTCATTATTGCCTTTGCTAAATTTCTAATTTTGGCTGGCATGGTTGCAGAGAACATAATATTCTGTCTGTTTTTTGGCAAATATTCGGATATCTTTTGGATATCGTCAGAGAAACCCATGTCCATCATCCGATCAGCTTCATCTAAGATAAAGTGTTCTAGCTGGTCAATTTTTACGTATTTCAAATTTAAATGAGATAGTAATCGACCCGGAGTTGCCACAATTAAATCAGCGCCTTGGGTTAGGGCAGTTCGTTCTGCATCGAAAGAAGATCCAGTGCCTCCTCCATAAATGGCGATGGAAGAGGTTCCTGTGAAATAGGAAAAGCCTTCCATTTGTTGGTCAATTTGCATGGCCAATTCTCGCGTAGGAGCTAAAATCAAAGTATTTAACTTTCCTCCGCCTGAGCGTTGGATTTTGTTCAAAATTGGCAACAAGAATGCGGCTGTTTTCCCTGTTCCTGTTTGAGCTACTGCAATAACATCATTTCCTTTTTGAATAATTGGAATTGCCTGTTCTTGAACTGGAGTTGGTTCTTCGAAACGCATGGCATCTAAACCTTGAAGCATTTCTTCGGTAAAATCGAAGTCTTTAAATTTCATATGTTGGGTATTTAGAAATTAGAACCAACACATTATTTTCTCTGCCGATTCTATCATTTAATTAAAAAATAAAGTTAATCTTTATCTTTCGGTTGTAGAAGGTTTAAGCGTTAACTATGAAATATTACTTCATCTTTCTTTTCTTTTTTATAACAGTGGCTTCTAGTGCGCAAGAAAAAGTAGAAATGGAATATCCTATTTCCCACAAAAATGTTCCTGACACTGCTAAAAAAGTGATTTGCGAATTATTTCCTGGCGAGAAGGTAAAGTGGATACTCGAGCGCAATAATAGCGGCGATAATTTAGAGGCTAAGCTAAAGGTAAACAAGACGCGAATTAGCATTGAATTTGATCGAAACGGCTTTTTTGAAGATTTGGAAGTGGAGCTGCCACTTTCAGATGTGGAGAAAGAGGCTGCTAACAAGATCAAATCAAAGTTAGAAAGTGATTTTGACCGGTTTAAAATAAAAAAAATACAGCATCACTATTCTGGTAATCAAGTCGAGGTTTTAAAGCTGTACCAAACCGGAGTAGCACGGTTGAGATTTATATCGCAACGTTTCGAAATTGTAGTCTATGGAATTAAGGATAAAAAAATAAATTCTTACGAATACCTCTTTTCATTAGAAGGAGATTTTGGAGAGAGACTTATTAATGCTGAAGAGAATACCGATAATTTATTATTTTGAGAAATTCAATCCTTTTATTCGCTGCACTTTTCAGTTGTTTATTGGTGGATGCTCAACAAGAGCAGGGACAAAATCTCTCAACAGGAGTGCTAATGGTCAATCATTCGCTTCTTATTTCTAACCGTTATCAGTTAAAATCAAGCGTGGAACAACGACTGCCTTTTATCTTTTCAAATGTTCCCTTTTTTAGTGGTACAATAAAACCTAGAACCGATATTACTACTGGAATCCAAAGAAAGTTAAATTCTAATTTTTCTGTGGCATTTGGAGGAATGTATCGTTTTATAAATAATACTACCGAGCAGCGCTTGTACCAGCAAGTTGGGTTTGTACAGCAAACCTTATCGAGAGTTAAGGTTGTTCATCGGCTAAGAGTAGATGAAACTTTTTCAGTTGACCCCACGGAATATCGCATTCGTTACCGAGCAGGTCTGCAGTTGCCTAGAAGTGGCTTTAGAGTAGACCCGGGGGAGCACTACCTGGCAGTTTTGGCAGAGGTTTTAAATAAGTTTCAGAATAAATCTTATCGTCCTGAGGTAAGATTTACCTCGCAATTCGGTTTTTTATTTAAGAACAGTAATAAGGGAGAGCTAATGTTGGAAGTACGAATGGATGGTATAGGTCGAAATTCTGCTGAAAACTTATTTTTACTAGGGTTGAGTTATTATTTATCGAAATAAAAAATCCCCAAGCAATGGAATGCTTGAGGATTTCTTCAATGTTTTGATTATTTGTAGATAGTTACATCTTCAAATTTACTGTCAATTCAATATCATCAGATAAAACGAAATCCTTAGCTCCTGTGCTAAATGCTACTCCGTAATCTTGTCTGTTAAAAGTTAAAGAACCCATTGCAGTTCCAGCTTCCTTATTAATTACTACGTCTTGAATAGTTTCTTCTTTTGTATTCCCTCTAACGGTTAAGTCTCCTGTCATCGTTTTTGCAGCCATATCAGTGCTCTTAATCACGAATGATGCTGTAGGAAAAGAATCTACTAAAAAGAAATCTCCTGTTGATAAGTGACCAACTAACATCTCTGCAGGCTTGTCTTCTGTATAGTTAGAATCTAAAGGATTCATTGATTTCATATCTACAGTAAAGTTACCACCAACGATTTGATCTCCCTTCATGGTAAGTTCACCTTCAGTTAATTTTATCGTTCCGTTATGAGATTTGATTCCGCCAACAATTTGACCCATCCACATTACGTTACTTTCTGCTGTGTTAATTGCTACAGTTTCTTCAGTTACTACTTCTTCTACTGTTTCTGTTACTTCTTCTGTTACTTCTTTTGCTTTATCAGCAGCACCACCACAAGCTACCATAGTTCCAATTATAGCCAATGTTAATACAGGTTTAAATAATTTTTTCATTTTCTTTTTTGTTAAAGTTAATTTTTGCAAAACTAAGTTATTTTTTACAAATAGATGTAGGTACATTTAAATTAATTTAAAGAAGGTTCTAATGCTCTTTGTAAATAAAAAAGGAAGTAATTATCGTTGTTTTAGATCTACTAAGAGGTAGATGGTTTTTCTTATTGAATTCGATTATTTTGATGGAAGGCCTTAATTGTTTCGTTGAGTTGTTTAAACTCTAAAACACCGTTGGTTTCTAACAGATGTTTTGCTATTGCCATAGAGCGGTTAATCTTTATATCTGGGTTTTTAATTTTATTCACCAAGTGGATTAGGTTACGTTGTTTACCGGGAGTTAAGGCCTTAAAATAATGGAATACATTTTCGTCACCGAAAATTACTGCCTCAAATTCTTCGCAAACTGGCATGCCATATTCTGAGGTGTCTTTTTCGAGCTCAATCGTGACAAAATCTCCCTGCTTAATATATAAGTTCTTTTACAATCCCCTTGTTGAGCATAATAAATGGTCCTTCTGGTGAAGGCATAATGGCGCAGTGATTCTTCACAGATTGATTGAATGTTGCGATCACTCTTCTATTTTTTCCTTCGATTAAGTTGTCAGCAACGTCTGAAGGAATTCTAAAATGAAATCCCCAGAGGTTTGAATGTTTGTCTCTAAGAGGAACACTTATGCCAACTTTTTTCATATCGTTTTACTCCACGGGTTAGATTTAAGACTAAGAACAAGGTTATGATTTATCGTGACTTTACAACATTATATTTATTCAAATGTATTATTTTCACAACAAAAAAACAGAACTCGGCCATGGCAAAAATTACACCCTTAACGTTCCAATTTCTCACTGACTTAGCTGAAAATAATAATCGGGAATGGTTTGCAGAGAATAAACCACGATATGATCAATCACACGAAGAGATGTATACTTTCGCAGAAGGGCTATTACTTCGCATGGCTGAATTCGATGATATCTCCACTCCAAGTGGTAAAAAGAGTTTATATCGAATCTACAGAGACGTTCGTTTTTCTAAAAATAAAGATCCATATAAATCGAATCGAAGTGGCTCTTTTACAAGGCAAGGCAACGATAAAAGAGGGGGGTATTATTTTCACATTGCTCCTGGTAATTCGTTTATTGGCGGAGGCTTTTTTCAACCGAACACAGAGGATTTAAATTTGCTTCGGAAGCAAATTGAAATGGATGCTACTCCTTTGCGAGATGCATTAGGGAACAAGAAATTCAAAAAATACTACGGTTCATTGCTAGGCGAGCAGTTAAAAACTGCGCCGAGAGGATTCGACAAACAAGACCCAAACATAGATTTGCTCAGGTTCAAGAGTTTTTATGTCATGCATGAATTCACCGATGAAGAGGTTCTGTCGGAAGACTTTGAGGACCAAGTGATAGAAGGCTATAAAATGTTGCAAGACTTTTTTGATGTGATGTCAGGTTACTTAACAACAGACTTAAACGGAGAGTCACTTATTTAGAAACACTCAAAACTGATAATTATTATTTGATTAAGAACATCTTTAATTATCTTTGTTAAGTACTATAAAAATAATTATGTCTCAACAGTTTTATCCCATTCAAGTAAGTGAAATATTCAAAACAACTGCTGACTGTTCGGTTGTTACCTTTGAAATATCTGATGAATTAAAAGAGACTTTTGCTTACAAGCAGGGTCAGTATTTGACGCTGAAAGCGGTTATCAATGGTGAAGAGGTTCGTAGATCCTATTCCTTATGCAGCAGTCCGATTGATAATCAATGGCAAGTTGCCGTTAAAAAGATTGAGGATGGTCGTTTTTCCACTTTTGTTAATGATGTACTCAAAGTAGGCGACATAATAGAAGTTATGCCACCTAATGGTCGTTTTTTTACAGAAGTAGATCCAAAGAAAAAGAAACGCTATGTTGCGTTTGCAGCAGGTAGCGGAATTACTCCAATTCACTCTATTATAAAAACACATCTAAATCAAGAACCAGAATCAACTTTTAGTTTGTTTTATTTAAATCAATCTGTTCAGTCGATGATTTTGCGAGAGGAGATTGAAGGACTGAAGAATCAATTTTTAGGTCGTTACGAGTTGTATCATTTCTTAACAAAGGAAATGAGGGATGCTCCGTTGTTTAATGGTCGCTTTACAGAAGAGAAGCTCCAGACCATTTCAGAAAAAATAATTGACTTTGATTCTGTCGATGAGTTTTTCATTTGTGGACCAACAGAAATGATTTTTATGATTCGAGATTTTTTATATGCTCAAGGTGTTGAAGAATCTAAAGTGCATTTTGAATTATTTGGTACGCCAACAAAAAATACAAAAAAGAAAGTCTTTGATACGAACAACAAGGACATTTCAGACGTTTCAATTATAACAAATGGTGTGCAAGTTACATTTACAATGACTCAAAATGGTGAGAACATTCTAGATGCTGCACTCCGAAATAATGCTGATTTACCCTTTGCTTGTAAAGGTGGAGTGTGCTGCACGTGTAAAGCCAAGTTGCTTGAAGGCGATGCACCAATGAATGTAAATTATGCCTTAGAAAAAGAAGAAGTAGAACAAGGATATATATTAACTTGCCAAGCCGTACCAAAGTCAAGTAAAATTGTAGTCGATTTCGACAGCTAAAGAACAGTTAAAGAATTCAAGTTATGGAAAATAAAACATTAAGTCTAGAAGAACAATTTCAAAACCGAATTGATACCGGTGAAAATATTGAGGCGAAAGATTGGATGCCAGAGAAATACCGCAAGACGCACATTCGCCAAATTTCTCAACATGCTCACTCAGAAGTGGTAGGAATGTTACCTGAAGGAAATTGGATTTCCAGAGCACCTTCATTGAGACGAAAAGTAGCATTGTTGGCAAAAGTTCAAGATGAGGCAGGGCACGGATTATATTTATACAGTGCAGCGGAAACTCTCGGAATAAGTAGAGAGGAGTTGAACGAACAGCTAAACTCTGGAAGAGCCAAATATTCTAGTATTTTTAATTACCCAACTGTTTCTTGGGCAGATATGGGAGCTGTGGGTTGGTTAGTCGATGGTGCTGCAATTATTAATCAGGTAATGCTAACCAAAACTTCTTATGGGCCTTACGCTCGAGCAATGGTGCGTATTTGTAAGGAAGAAAGTTTTCACCAAAGACAAGGTTACGAGATTATGTTGTCCTTATGTAATGGAACCGAATCTCAAAAAGCGATGGCTCAAGATGCATTGAACAGATGGTGGTGGCCAAGTATGATGATGTTTGGACCAAGAGATGAGGAGTCTCCGAACACCGAGCAATCCATGAAATGGAAAATTAAAAAGAAAACGAACGATGAGTTGCGCCAGCAGTTTGTTGATCAAACAGTTCCTCAAGCAGAAATTTTAGGCCTTACAGTTCCTGACAAAGATTTGAAATGGAATGACGAAAGAGGGCATTATGATTTTGGAATTATTGACTGGGACGAATTTTGGGACGTAGTAAAAGGAAATGGTTTGATGAATGAAAAGCGTTTAAAGGACAGAAACGAAGCTTGGGATGAAGGCAAATGGGTAAGAGATGCAGCTTCAGTTTATGCAGACAAACAAGCAGAAAAAAGAGCTAAGAAAACAGCCTAAATTAATTACGAATTGGGAATTTGTGAATTACGAATGATGTAAAAGCAGATAACAATTTTAAAGCACACTGGATTTAAGATATTACGTAATTACTTTTTCGTAATTCGTAATTTGAGAATTCGTAATTCTTAAAAAGATGAACAAAGAATGGCCCATTTGGGAAATATTTATTAGAAGTAAAAATGGTTTAGAGCATCGTCATTGTGGTAGTTTGCATGCAGCAGACGAAGAAATGGCAATTCAAAATGCTAGAGACGTTTATACCAGACGACAAGAAGGTGTTAGTATTTGGGTCGTTGAATCGAAGCACATAACCGCTTCTAATCCGGAGAAGAATGGTGAAATGTTTGAGCCTGCTGCTGATAAAGTATATCGCCACCCAACGTTTTACGAATTACCAGACGAAATAAAGCACATGTAATTTATGTTACAAGAAAAACTATACGACTACTTATTACACCTTGGGGACAACTCCATGATTTTAGGTCAACGATTAGGAGAGTTATGTGGACATGGGCCTGAGTTGGAAACTGACATTGCGTTAACTAATATTTCTTTAGATCTCTTTGGACAGGTTAGAAACTACTTTCAAGCAGCTGCTCAGATTAAAGGTGGAGATGCAACGGAAGATAGTGTGGCCATGTTACGCTATGAACACGAATACAAAAATACTTACTTAGTAGAGCAGCCAAATGAAGATTTTGCCCATGTAATTGTACGTCAATTCTTTTTTGACGTTTATCACCAATTGGTATTGAACGAATTGATGGAAAGTAAGAATGAAACGTTGGTTGCCATTGCTAAAAAATCAATTAAAGAAGTAGATTACCACGTAGATTTTTCATCCACTTGGGTGAAGCGTCTTGGAGATGGAACAGAGGAGAGTCATGTAAAAGCGCAAACAGCGGTTAACACCTTGTGGAGGTATAGCATGGAGCTTTTTAAAGCTACAGAAACAGAATCTTGGGCAGCAGATAGTGGAGTAGGACCAGACTTAGATCAGCTAAAGTCAGTTTATTTAGAGCGTGTAACCGGGTTGCTGAAAGAAGCTACGTTGAATTTACCTGAGGAAACTGTTTTTCAATACGGTGCAAAAACGGGAAGGCACTCTGAAAATATGGGTTATATCTTGGCAGAATTTCAATACATGCAGCGAGCATACCCAAACATGAAATGGTAAAGTGCTAGGCGTTGCAACAAACATAGAAGAGCTTTTAACCTCAGTTAGTGATCCAGAAATTCCGGTCTTGTCCATCATGGATATGGGAATTGTGCGTAAAGTAGAGCTTGTTGATGATGTCTATTCTATTGATATTACTCCAACATATTCCGGCTGTCCTGCGATGGATACCATTGGAGACGATATCGTATCTGCTTTTAAAGAAGTAGGATTGAAAGCTAAAATAAATCTAGTTCTGGCGCCTGCTTGGACAACTGATTGGATTACGGAAAGAGGTAGAAAATCTTTAGAGGATTATGGTATCGCAGCTCCACGAACTGCAGAGGTGGATAAAGCTGCCTTAACGGGTGAAGCAAATACAATTAATTGCACCAACTGTGGTTCGAAAAACACAAAAATGGTAAGTCGTTTTGGTTCTACAGCTTGCAAGGCACTATTTCAATGCAACGATTGCCATGAGCCTTTTGATTACTTTAAGTGTCTAAAGTAAGAATTTACTTACGTGTTTAACCTTAGAGTTCTTGTCTGTCCAAATTTGCAATTAACTTAAATCTAAGGGTATAAGTTTAATTGTTTTTTCTTTCAGGGAATAATACATTGATTTGATTTCACCTCGGAATGGTGAACCTTTTAGACTTTCTTAAAAAAAATCATAGGTAAAGTAATTTTTGATGTTTATTTTTTGATAATTACGGTTGCAATTGGTATTATTGTACTGGTTATTTTTACCACAAAACAATTATTTATTTACAAATGAAAAAATTAAGAAATATTACAGCAATCGCTGCTGCTGCTTTATTGTTGTCAAGTTGTTCATTGACTATGCCCGTGAACGCAACTAGTAACCCAGTTGGAGGAAAAGTTGGAACTGCAAAAGCTACAGGTTATTTAGGTATTTTATTCTTTAGCCAAGATGCTAGTATTCAAAAAGCGGCTAAGAACGGTGGAATAACTAAAATATCTACAGTTGATATTAAATCTACTAACCTTTTGAACCTTATCGTAACTTACGAAACAATCGTAACAGGAGAATAAGTTATTTAAAACAATAATTAGAGGCTGTCTAAAGTTTTAGACAGCCTTTTTTTTTCAAAAAATATGAGAATTATTACACTTTGCATTGTATTTCTCACCCTATTCGGATGCGTGGAGAAAGATAGCAGTGGTATTGAATTGTTCAATGGAATTACATTCGATTTAACTGAAAACGAAAAGGAAATTTCTATTTCAAAAACAGTTGAGTTACAATATCACAAGCCAGACTCTATTCATAATATTCCGCTGTTTAAGTATGTCATGGGAGAGGATTATCAAATCTATATCGGAATCCCCATTAGGACATCAGTAGATAAATACTATGCAGCTAAAAAAGCAGAAGCAGACAGTGCCTTTAATGCTATTAAAACGGATGATAGTTATTATAACTACCAAAAGGTGGACAGCATCTATGTTGTTGAAATGTTGATAGAAAAAGAACAGAATACCTTTTTTATTAAGGGTCAAACGTCCAACGAAGGTCTGCTAAAAACGGTCTTGAGCGATCAAAATATTTTAAAACGATTTACACAGTGATGAAGACATTTAATCTCAAGAGTTCACTGAGCACAATAGTTGTTATCTGCATTGCTTTGGCATTAAGTTCTTGCTCGAAAACAACCAGCGGAGTTAGCTCAGGAAAAAAACTATACACTGATTTTTTCGTAGGAGATGCGGGTACTCAATACTACATTAAACCTCTTGGTTTTCAAAATTCGGTAGGTGCAAAAGAAGAGCTCCTAATGGACTTAACCTTTAGATATAAAGACAAGCTTAAAGATTCGGTGAATGTAAACTTTTCAGTTATTGGAACAACCCCATTTAAGGTGATAGAAAGTTTAATGCTTGTTAGTCAAGAGGTATCGGTAACTTCAAATGACGTTACATTCCTTTTTAATGAAAGAAGTAAAAAAGGTTTTATTTCAAGATTTTCTACCCAAATTTCACTACAAGAATTAAAGAAAATGGTGGATGCCGGTCACAGCTGGGAGATTGAAATACAGAGCTTAAATTCAGGAAAAAAGAACTTTACAGCTTCCAAAAAAACAATAAAATCCATGTATAAATTAAATCAATCTCTCTTCATCCTTTTGAATTAGGTAGAACGACAAGGGCAATAGGCTGGGAGAATACACTATTATGCAGAAACTGTTAATTAGCAAGAAATAGCATTAATCCACAAAAAAGGGGAACCAATTGAGTTCCCCTTTTTTATTTGTTTCTAATTTGATTATCTCTTCATCACTCGTTTAACAGCATCAATAATGCTACCTTTTCCTAATCCATACTTTTCGAATAGTTCTTCTGGTTTACCACTTTCCCCGAAGCTATCGTTTACTGCTACAAACTCCATTGGTTTCGGATTGTTTCTAGCTAAAAGCTGAGCTACTGAATCTCCTAAACCTCCGTTCATCTGATGTTCTTCAGCGGTTACTACTCGCCCTGTTTTTGCCACAGATTTTAAAATTGCTTCATCGTCTAGTGGTTTGATAGTGTGAATGTTAATCACTTCAACACTTAATCCTCCGGCTTCCAATTCTTCAGCCGCTTTTAAACTTTCCCAAACACAATGGCCGGTCGCTATAATAGTCACATCGTTACCTTCTTGAAAAGTAACCGCTTTTCCAATTTCAAACTTTTGATTCGAAGGTGTAAATACAGGCCATTTTGGTCGGCCGAACCTTAAATAAACAGGACCATCATACTCTGCAATTGCAATTGTTGCAGCCTTGGTTTGTTCGTAGTCACAAGGATTAATAACTACCATGCCCGGTAGCATTTTCATCAAGCCTATGTCCTCTAATATTTGATGGGTTGCTCCATCTTCCCCTAAGGTTAAACCGGCGTGCGAGGCAGCAATTTTTACATTCTTCCCGCTATATGCAATGGATTGGCGAATTTGATCGTAAACCCTTCCTGTAGAAAAGTTGGCGAACGTTCCCGTGAACGGAATTTTACCGCCAATGGTTAACCCTGCGGCAACACCCATCATGTTCGCTTCTGCAATACCTGCCTGAATAAAACGATCAGGAAAAGCATCTTTGAAATCATTCATCTTTAAAGAACCTGTCAAGTCGGCACAGAGCGCAACAACATTTTCATTTCTTTTACCGGCCTCCAATAAACCATCTCCAAAACCAGATCTGGTATCTTTCATTTCAGTGTATTCGTATTTTGCCATGCTTATAGTTTTACTTGGGAACTTTGTCCCGATTCTATTTCAAATGATTCCTCTTTCGTGTAAATGCTCAACCGTGAATTTATTGGTCGGAAAATGACCCTGTATGAACCCGGTTGCAGCACGATGGATTGCCTTGCGCTAATGGAGCTTAAGTTACAAACCCAAACCAGTTCTTCTCCTTTTTGCTGAAAAATACTACCAAACCCTTTTGAACTCATTCCAATGGTGACCAACCCGGCTTGGGGAATTTCTACGGTAGTGGTTCTGCTTTGCGCGATGTTCACTCCATTTATGTACGTTCTTGGTAAAGTCAATATTTCCAAGTCATATTTCCCAGTAATGTATTTCTGAATGTTCTGAAAATCTTGTACCACCAACACTTCGACTTCCTTTTCTTTTCTAACAATGGCTTTTAAATCTTTGTATTCGTTATAACCATTCATTTTTAATTCTAATTCTCCTTGTGGGGCGTCTAGCGCAATCGTGGTGTGTTTTCCGGCTATCAGCTTAATGTCCTTTTTCACTATGGGAGGAATAGTATGCACTACCAAATCATACGAACCAAGTGGGTCAATGGGCAGAGTATCGGGGTTTCCTCTACTATCAATAGTGTGCACAAAATTGTAGCGAATCTGCTTGGAAAAGGAATCGTAAAAGGTCATTGGAACATTTGTCTCAGAAGGTCGATTTAACTCATCTAATAAGTTGACTTGAGCTGTTGTGTTGTTCAGCGCCTGAGATATAACAATGCCTAAAACATCTTTGAAAGTCGCTTCAGAAGTAGCGTCGTAATAATTGCCGACACATTTAAATGCGTCAATGACTTCGGGTTCTAATCCCATACCAATGACAAAAGGCTTTAGTACAACACCTCTTTTTTGAAGGGCCAAAGAAACTGCACAAGGATCTCCATCGCATTCTTCAATCCCATCGGTAATCAAGATGATGACGTTTCGAGCGTTCTTATCGTCTGGAAAGTCATAAGCAGCCTGCTCTAAAGAGTAAGCAATCAATGTCGTTCCCCTTGGGCGAATGGAGCCTAAACGTTCAATGATTTTATTGTGGTTTTTTGCGGAGAACGGTACTTCTAATTTGGTATCCTTACAGTTTCTTCCATCGGAAGTTACGTTGTTCTGGTGACCATACACCCGCAAAGCAACCTCTACGTTTTCAGCAGACTTTAGGCTGTCTATAATTTCTCTTAGCAACCTAGTTGCGATTTGTATTTTTTGACCATTATCCCAACGGCCGTACATGCTTTGAGATGCATCGAATACAAATAATATTCTTGTTTTTTGGGGAGTAGTTTGTGCTTCTGCAAAAGCAAAAGACAAAAGAAAAGTAAAAAGAAGGGCGATATTTTTGAATACGCTCATGCTTTATTTTTTTGGATTGGTAAGGGGTAAATCAACAACCATACCTTTTAATAATCTCCTGCTGTTTCCGGTAATTGACTTAAAGCATCTTTAAGTTGCTCGTCGTTTGGTGCAACACCATGCCATTTGTGTGAACCCATCATAAAATCAACTCCTGCGCCCATTTCGGTGGTCATTAAAATACAAACCGGCTTACCGTTTCCAGTTTTGGCTTTCGCAGCTTTCAGTCCGTCTACTGTGGCTTCCATGTTATTTCCATCCATTTCCATTACTTCCCAACCAAAAGCTTCAAATTTTGCTCTTAGGTCACCTAGTGAAAGTACATCATCTGTATCGCCATCAATTTGACGTTGGTTATAGTCTACCGTGCAAATAAGATTATCCACTTTGTTATGTGCTGCAAACATTGCTGCTTCCCAAATCTGGCCCTCTTGCAATTCGCCATCTCCGTGCAAGCAATAAACGGTTTTGGTATCTCCATCCATTTTTTTCGCCATAGCTGCACCAATCGCTGCAGACATTCCTTGTCCTAAAGAACCAGATGCAATGCGAATACCTGGCAAACCTTCGTGTGTTGTTGGGTGGCCTTGTAATCTGGAATCAATTTTTCGAAACGTAGAGAGCTCCGAGATAGGGAAGTAGCCGCTTCTTGCTAAAACACTATACCAAACCGGAGAAATATGTCCATTTGACAAGAAACACAAATCTTCGTTTTTTCCATCCATGTTGAACTTTGGCGAATGATCTAATATGGAAAAATATAATGAAGTAAAATAATCTGCGCAACCCAATGAACCGCCAGGATGGCCTGAGTTTACTGCGTGAACCATTCTTAAAATGTCCCGTCTAACCTGCGTCGCAGTGTTTTCTAATTCTTGAATTGAAGCCATGGAATGTGTTTTTTCTTAGGTCTCAAAAGTAACTGAATTGCGGGAGAAGGCAGGTAGATGTTGATAAAAATTGAAAACCAATAAAGGTTTTAAAAAGAGTGTTTTATGCTCTATTCTGGTTATTTAGAAATTTTAGTGAAGATTTTTTGGTCTTCTCCAAATTCTGAAGACATTTTAATAATATACTGTCCTGATTTCCAATTTGAAACCAAGAGGCTTGTTTTGGCCCTTTTGCCGACTGCCACTATTTCTTTTTCGTAGAGTAATTGACCGTGCATGTCATAAACCAAAAAATCGACTTTTCTACTTTCGGTTTCTGTTTCAATAGTTAGAAGATCAGAAACGGAAGGATTTGGAAAAATCTTTAACGTTTCTTTTTCGAATTTGGATGGAGTGACTTGAAGATTAAACTGCAAGAAAAAGGTTGAATCTTGACCGTTAAAGACTAGTTTCTTAACTATTTGTTCTTCGTTTATGGTAAGAATGGAAAAGTAAACATTAGGTGAGCCAAGCAGAATCTCCTCAGAAAATTGAACCGATCTAAAGTAGGTTTCTACAGGAACAGAACAAAGTGTTTTTCCTTGAATAGTTAGAAATTCAGCCGAGAACTGATCTCCTTCGTTGAGTTGAATGGTGTGAATTGCAACGGAGTCAAATGGATTCGGGTAAACTTTAACTTGTACTGTATCTTGCTGTGCAATTCCGTAGGTGGATAGACTTATAAATAGTAACAGTAAGAGAAGTCTCATTAGTTTGGTAATTCGTAAAGTATAAAAGTAAGGAATTGACTGCGAAGCTTTCGTTTAATGAGAAACCTGTGATTTTTTTGGATGACTTCAGGATACATACAACCGAATATTTTCTGTTT
>Ga0307934_1000947_pt1 | contig 19537 bp, 15 predicted proteins | sample OrgLakmetageno90_FD_201838 | JGI IMG/M metagenome (GOLD analysis project Ga0307934, IMG submission 201838) | Saline water microbial communities from Organic Lake, Antarctica - #90 | ecosystem: Environmental > Aquatic > Non-marine Saline and Alkaline > Saline | place: Antarctica: Organic Lake... | reverse complement strand
CCAACATATCACTTATAAACACTCTATCTGGTAAAATAGTTGCTTCAATTTCGATTTTCTCCCACTCTAAGGTCATCTTTTTCCACTCTATAAAGTGATCATTTGCAAGGATTTTAAAATAACTTTTATTGTTTTTATACTTTCTATACTGTGGGAATTTCATGGAGTAAAGTTCATAACTTATTTGTTAATTTCCAGTTAATCCTGAAAGTTTACCGCTTTTTCAAATTATTTTAGCATCATGAGTCGTAAGACAATCCGATTGATTATTTTTTTCGCTGCATTTACAGTCATTGGTGTTTTTTCCTTCCAGATTTTTTGGGTTAAAAAAGCATTTAGTTTAGAAGAGAAGCAATTTAACGAGCGTGTGCACGTCGCCCTTTCTTCTGTGGTAAAAGAGGTTCAAAAGTTGAACAAAGACTCTTCGGCCATTTACGAACCGGTGAAACAAATATCTTCTAACTATTTCCTGGCTTCTACTAACGATACCCTTCACCCCTACTTATTACAAAACCTACTAACTACTGAATTTAAGAATAGAAACCTAGAATCCAACTTCGAGTACGTTTTATATGATTGCTTTACAGACTCCATTGTTTTTGGTGATTTTGTTGAAATAAAGTCAGATGCTAAGAATTTAGTGTATCAAATTTCCGAGAAAGACAAGTGGAACCAAGCGTCCCATTACTTCGGAGTTTACTTTCCCGACAAGGAAACCTATTTGATTAACGAAATGGGAATATGGATTGTATCCACCATTTTTCTATTATTGGTAGTAGTATTTTTTAGCTATACCATATGGGCAATTCTGCAGCAACGCAAATTATCGGAAGTGAGAACGGAATTCATCAACAACATGACGCATGAGTTAAAAACTCCAATTTCTACTATTTCGCTTTCTACCGAAGTTTTAAGTAATCCTAACATTACTCAAAACCCTGAGCGTTTAATGAATTACGCCAACATTATAAAAGAAGAAACACAGCGACTTCAGGAACAGGTGGATAAAGTACTGCAAATGGCAACACTTGATAAAAACAAGGTGGACCTACAGTTCGAAAAAGTGAACCTTCATGACATTCTTAAAAAGACAATTACTGGTTTTGAACTGATCCTAGATTCAAAAGATGGAAAGATTGAAAGAGACTTGGATGCCACTAATGCATTTGTTATGGGAGACAAAACCCATTTGACGAATGTATTCTTTAACCTAATGGACAATGCGATTAAATACTCCGATAATAAACCCGTCATACACGTTTCTACTAAAGATCATAAATCTGGTATTCACATTCGGGTAAAGGACAATGGTATTGGAATGAATAGAGAGCAACAGAAGCACGTATTTGAAAACTTCTATCGGGTTCCAACGCAAGACAGACACGATGTAAAGGGATTTGGAATTGGATTGAACTACGTGATGAAGATGGTTAAAAAACACAACGGAAAAATCCAATTGAGAAGTGAACTCAAGCAGGGTTCTACGTTCAGGATTTACTTACCAAGAGCAAAAGATGGCAAAAAATAAAATCAAAGTCCTTTTTGTGGAGGACGATGCAAACCTTGGTTTTGTAATCAAAGACCAATTAGAAGATAGCGGCTATGAAGTAACGTGGGCGCAGAACGGCGCAGATGGTCTAAAAATGGCCTTAAACAATGTTTTCGAGATTGCCATTTTAGACGTGATGCTGCCAAAATTGAATGGTTTTGAATTGGCCGAAGAACTCATTGAAAATAAACCAGAATTGCCGTTCCTTTTTCTTACTGCCAAGGCTATGATTGGTGATAAATTGAAAGGACTTAAATTAGGGAGGGATTATTTAACAAAACCATTCGAATTCAGCGAATTGGAATTAAGGTTAAAAAACATCTTAGATCAAAGTTCTTCGCTCACATCTTTACAAGATAATGGACCTTCAAACTTTGAAATTGGAACTTATACCTTCGACTACATCAATCAATATATTGAACAGAATGGGAAGGAACAAAAACTGACCAAGAAGGAGGCGGACTTGCTAAGACTACTTTGCCAGCATAAAAACGAGGTGATGAACCGAAATGTAGCCTTAAATGCAATTTGGGGAAACACGGACTATTTCAACGGAAGAAGTATGGACGTCTTTATTTCCAGAATTAGGAAGTATTTAAAAGACGATAGCAACATACAAATAATTAACGTTCATGGAGTTGGATTCAAACTAGCGGTGAGGTAAAAATAAAAGTATATTTGTTTTATGAAGAGTTTAGCGAGGTTGATCTTTTGGATTTCAGGGTGGAAAGTTGTTGCAAACAATGCCTATAAAGTGAAGAAAATGGTAATGATTGCTGCTCCTCACACTTCCAATTGGGACTTACTTTATGCTCGCGCAGCCTTTTATTTAATGGAAATTCCCGTCAACTATACCGTAAAGAAAGAGTTATTCTTTTTCCCCTTGGGATTTATTTTAAAATCGTTAGGCGGAATACCAATCGACCGAAAATCCAAGGGAAACATGGTAGACAAAATGACTGCCCTTTATAACGACTATGAACATTTTGCGATCATGATTACCCCAGAGGGAACGAGAAGCTACTCCCCAGAATGGAAAAAGGGTTTTTATTACATTGCTCAAAATGCCGGAGTGCCTATTGCACTTGGATATTTAGATTATGCCAAAAAAGAAGCAGGTGTTGGCCCTTTAGTAAACCCAAGTGGTGATTATGAAAAGGACCTAGAAAAAATTCAATCCTTCTACAGAACAATCACGCCCAAGTTCCCCGAACAAGGAGTGCGTTGATATTTTTTATGCAATTCGTAAAATCATAAACTATAAGTTCTACACTTCACACTCTATTTTATTAAACTCAGCAGCTTGTCCGACCGCTGACTGAATAGTCAAAGTCCACATTCTTTAATCCTCACTCTAAACTCTAAACTCCACACTCTATTTTTTATCAGACCGAGCAGCTTGTCCGACTACCGGCGGAATAGTCGAAGTCCACATCTACTTTTGTCAGACTGAGCGATAGTCGAAGTCCACACTCTATTTTTTATCAGACTGAGCTGCTTGTCCGACCACTGACTGAATAGTCGAAGTCCACATCTATTTTGTCAGACTGAGCAGCTTGTCCGACCACCGGCGGAATAGTCGAAGTCCACACTCCCAGCTCCCCCCACATTTAACAATTTCTTATTCTTCTCCTTCAAAAAATATTTTTACATTAGTGGCTTATGAAAGCCTATTTGTTTGCACTTGCTACTTTGCTCATTTCGAGCTCTATTTACGCCCAAAATGAAGGAATTACAGGCGCAAGAGCCTATGGATTAGCTGGTACTGCTAGTTTAACTAGTGATCTTTGGAGTGCCAATAACAATCCGGCCGGCTTAGCTTCTTTAGAAAAGTGGCAGGCAGGTATTTCCTATGAGAATCAATTTTTACTCTCTGAACTTTCTAACAAGACAGCAGTTTTCACTGCACCCGTGTCCAATGGTTCCTTTGGTTTTAGCGTTAATCAATTTGGCTACAGTTCTTTTAATCAAAATCGAATCGGCATTTCTTATGGACAGCAATTGGGTAAGAAATTGTCCATGGGCGTTCAAATAAATTACTCCTCCACCCAAATTAGCGACGGCTACGGGCAAACCAACAGCATAAGTGGCAACATCGGTTTACTTGCTGACCTGAATGAAGATTTAACTATTTCTGCGGTGGTGATTAATCCAAACCGAGCTAAACTAGCAGAGTTTACGGACGAGCGCATGCCGACCTTGTTAAAACTTGGATTACGGTACAACATTTCAGAAAAAATAATAGCCTTCACGGAAGTGGCAAAAGACATTGACTTTGATGCAAACGTCAGAGTTGCGATTGAATACAAAGCGCTAGACTTGATTTATTTTAGAGCAGGCTATGCCACTAACCCCGCTTTGAGCAGTTTTGGTTTTGGTTTAAATTTAGACAAATTCAAGTTGGATTTCGCCTCTGGATTCGACTCTAACTTAGGTTTTAGTCCACAAGTTTCACTTTCTTATTCTCCATCCTTTAGTAAATCATGAAGCGGCTGAATTACATTGTTTGTTTTTGCTGTAGTCTGATTTCAATTCACAGCATTGGACAAGAACTGGAAGAGAAAAAAGCAGATATCATTGAGCAAAGGGTTGATTTTTTGTTAGATATTAACGAAGGTGGAGAAGCTGATTTTACGACATTATTCGAGCAACTGGAGATTTTTTACAACAGACCAATTAATTTAAACCAAGCTAAAAAAATAGACCTTGAAGATTTAGGCTTATTAAATAGTATCCAAATCAATGCCCTTCTCCGGCACATTGAAAAAAATGGAAAACTAATTACTCTAGAAGAACTTCAAAGCGTGGAAGGCTTTGACGTAGAAAGTATTCGACTTATCCAGCCTTTTGTTAAGGTGAACGGTGACCTAGATCAGGCCAAACTTTCTTTTCGCAATATATTGAATGAAGGCTCCTCTTCCCTATTTATAAGGTATACGAGAGTGTTAGAAGAGCAAGAAGGGTATAGTTCAATCTCTGATGAAGACTTAGCGGCAAATCAAAATGCACGCTATTTAGGCAGTCAAGATAAACTGTTTACCAGGTATAGATTCAATTATTCCAACAACTTAAGCTTAGGTTTTACAGCTGAAAAGGATGCCGGAGAACGATTTACGTTTGAAGATGATAATTTCGATTCAGGTGAAGTGAATAAGAATAATGGTTTTGATTTCTATTCTGGACATATTTTTTTGCAAGGCTTTGGCGTAGTAAAACAATTGGCAATTGGGGATTTTCAAGCACAATTTGGCCAAGGCTTAACGTTTTGGTCGGGTCTTGCATTTGGCAGAACACCAAGTATTTTCACTTTGAAACGGAATGCTCCAAAACTAAGAGCATACACGTCGGTACAAGAAGACTTATTTCTCCGTGGAGGCGGAATAACACTGCAGCATAAAGATGTGGAGTTAACACTCTTCTATTCTTCAAAAGAAGCAGATGCTAACATAAGCGGAACGGATACCTTAACCAACGAAGCCATTATATCCTCCATCTCTGAAGACGGTTTTCATCGTACAAAAAATGAAATTGAAGATGAGAATGTTGTCTTACAAGAATTTATGGGAGCCAACGTGAGTTATGAAAAACGAAATTTCTCTATAGGATTGACGGGAGTGTACAATAGAATTGACGCAAGCTTTCAACCAAGAATTTCCACCTACAACCAATTCAGTCAGCTAGACAACCAAAATGCAAACGTTGGTGCTGATTTTAGCTACCTATTCAAAAATGTAAATCTTTTTGGAGAAGTTTCAAAAAGTATTGATGGTGGTATTGGCCACACCGTAGGTGCTTTAATTGTCTTGGATCCGAGGTTATCCTTAGCCATTCAGAATCGACGGTTCGAAAAGAATTTTATTCCCATTCAAAGCAATGCAATAGGCGAAAGCTCAACAAATACCAATGAGAATGGAACGTTCATTGGACTAGAGGCAAAACCGAGCAAAACCATAACGATTTCTGCTTTCGCCGACCGATTTAGTTTCGATTGGCTGCGTTTTCAAACAGATGCACCATCTAACGGACATCGCTTATTAGCTCAAATTACCTACAAGCCATCTAGAAAAATGGAAACCTACTTTAGATATCGTCAAAGGTCTAGAGGAAGAAACGACAATAGCATTTCAGACGAAGGTTTAACGTCTCTTTCACAGGAAAGTTTATCTAATTATAGACTCAACTTTTCCTACCAAATCACCAAAGAAATTCAACTAAAAAGCAGAGTAGAATACACTCAATATAACATTGGAAACGGACAAAACGAAGACGGTTTGCTGATTTACCAAGACATTCGATTTAAAAAACTTAGCTTTCCACTTTCTTTAACCTTGCGGTATGCTTTGTTTGATACGGATAGCTATAATAGTAGAATCTATGCCTATGAGAATGACGTACTTTACGCCTTCTCTATTCCCGCATTTAACGGGCGAGGTACACGATTTTACATTACTACTAAATACCGAATTAAAAGAGGTGTAGATTTGTGGGTTCGGTTTGCACAAACCTATTATACGGATCGTGCAACAATAGGAACAGGAAGAGAAGAAATTGATGGAAATACAAGAAGCGAAGTAAAAGCACAATTAAGATTTAAATTTTAAAATGGTTAAACGATATAAAACAACACGGAATTGGTATTTGATGAGCATGGTTCTGTTCATTGGGTTCTCTTTCGAATTTTTTATTCGAAGTGACAACTTCTTAGGCAGTGTATTGATTTTTAATGGTATTATTAATTTACTTGCCTTTCAACAAGTACCACGAAAAGTGGCACCCGTAACTGTAATCTTGAATCTTTTTAATGGCATTATTAGCGTTACCACTTGTTATAATTACGGCGTAATAGATTACTCAATTTTATACGTAGTTTGGATGCTAATTGCAGTAGGTTATCATATTGCAGTGATTCGACAGATTATAAACTTAATTGGAAGCGCTCGGTTTAAACGAAAATTGAAGAGACGAAACGATTAATTTGAAATTCCAAATTTCTCCAACTCAATCCAAAAATTCGGAAAGCTTTTTTCTACCACCATTTTTTGATCCAGTTGCACTTTCGTGTAAATTGCTAGTGGCGCTAAACACATAGCCATACGATGATCGTTGTAAGTGGAAAACGTTATTGGAGCGTTAGTTAACATTAGCCTACTAGATATAATTTCCAACGAATTGCCATTCAACTCATTCAACAGAGCACCCACCTTTAAAAGTTCATTTCTTAGTGCTTCTACCCTATTACTTTCCTTGATATATAAGGTTTTGGTACCAATAATCGTTATTTTATCCAACAATTGAGAAGCCGTAACTGCAATCGAAGGAATGAGGTCGGGAGTTTTTGTTAAGTCCAACTGAAGTTCTCGCTTTAACAGAGTGCTATCATAAGATAACAGAGCACCGTTATTGACGAAGTTTGTAGAAACTCCAAAATTTTGAAATAACTTCCAACAAGCCACATCGCCCTGTTGTGAATTGGGATTTAGGTTTTTTATAAATAAACTTTTCTCAGAAAAAGCGACCAATTGATAGAAAAACGCTGCTGAAGACCAATCAGCCTCTACCACTATTTCCTTTTTACTAGAATAGTCTCCAGGTAGCACCACCACTTTATTTTCTTTTCGAAAAGCGGTTACACTTAATTGGTTTTGAAGTGCAATGGTTAAGTCAATGTATGGATAGGAAACTACTTCTCCCATTAAGTCAATTTCCAATCCCGAATCCAAGTAAGGTGCAACGAGCAACAAAGCAGAAATGTATTGACTGCTAACGGACGCATCCATGGTCAATTTGCCTCCTTTTATGTTTCCGTCACTTATTTCCAAAGGTGGGAAGCCCTCCCTGTCTAAATATTTAACATTAGCTCCAAGTTTTCGCAATTCCTCCACTAATATTCCGATTGGTCGCTCTTTCATCCGACTCGCTCCGGTTAAAATTCGTTTTTCTGTTTGCAACGCAAAATAGGCAGTTAAAAAACGATAAGCAGTTCCGGCCATTCCCACATCAACCGTTCCTGAAGTTGAACTCAATGCGTTCTGAAGCTCAACGGTGTCGCGAGCATCAGAAAGGTTAACCAGTTCAATTTTATTCGAGGATAAGGCGCTCGCAATAAGCAAACGGTTCGAAATACTTTTGGAACTCGGAAGTTCTATTTCAGGAATTGTATTAGAGGAATTATAGGTCAGCTGGAAACTCATTCGTTCAACAAATAATTCAACGAAGCTATAATTTGACTTTCCGTCGCAGATTGGTCGATAACCGCTGATCCGATCGCTTGAAGAAGTGTAAAGTTGATTACTCCGTCTTCGTTCTTTTTATCTTGTTGCATGAACTCCAATAGTATAGAGAAGTCTTTTTTGGGAATGGTTGGAAATTCATATTTCGTTTTTAACAGATCCTCTATTTCATCGTATTCTACCAAATTGAGCAGATTATGCTGGGTGGAAATGTGTGCTTCGCAAATCATTCCAAACGCAACAGCATAGCCATGTGGCATTGGTTTTTCTTTTTGTAAAAAATAACTCTCTACTGCATGACCGATGGTATGTCCAAAATTTAATTTCTTTCGTTCCCCATTCTCCATAGGGTCTTTTGCCACTATCTCCGCTTTTAAAGCAGCAGAATGTTCAATTAAAGCAGGTGTTACTTCCTTTCTATCAAATACCTTCAAAGCTGACCAATGTGCCGCATCGCAAATCAATGCATGCTTGTACATTTCTGCCATACCACTCCAAAATTCTAGTTCGGGCAAGGTGTTTAAAAATTTAGGGTAAACAAAGGTTTTTTTAGCTTGCTGAAAAACCCCGATTTGGTTTTTAAATCCTCCAAAATCAATTCCACACTTACCACCTATTGACGCATCCACCATCGCTAGTAAGGATGTCGGAATGTTGTAAAAGGAAATTCCCCGCTTGTATAAACTAGCCACAAACGCACCTAAATCTGTAATCATTCCTCCTCCTAAATTCAGCAGTAAAGTCTTCCGGTCGGCATTGTCTTCCGATAAACTTTCCCACAAAGAAGCACAGGTAGAAAGGTCTTTAGATGCTTCTCCAGATGGAACTTCAAGAAAGAAAAAATATACTTCATAGTCTACCAAAGCCTCTTGAAGCAATTGTAAACAATGCTCATTGGTATGCTCATCCATTAGAACATATACTTGGCTGTAACCAGTTTCAACTATTGCTTTGGAGACATTACTTAAGTCTGCAACGAAATGAATGTTATTTTTTAAAAGAGAGTCCATGCTATTAATTCGAGTAGTTTTCAAAGCTACAAAAGAAGCATCGAATAGTTTTGAAACTTACCTTTACAGGGTGAAAAAAATCGGACTTATTTCAGATACACATTCTTTCCTTCACCCTCGGGTGAAGCATTATTTTAAAGAGGTGGATGAGATTTGGCATGCAGGAGATATAGGAAGACTGAGTTTAGCTGACGAATTGGAAGAGTTCAAACCACTTCGAGCTGTTTACGGCAACATCGATGGCGCTGAAATTAGAAGAGCTCATCCGGAAAATCAGCGATTTATTTGTGAAGGGGTGGATGTTTGGATCACGCACATTGGCGGTTACCCGAACCGGTATGACCGAAGAATTTACGGTGAAATTTATCGCAACCCTCCTAAGCTGTTCATCTGCGGCCATTCGCATATTCTCAAAGCCATGCCCGACAAAAAGTTGAATTTACTGCACTTAAATCCCGGTGCTGCAGGAAAACATGGTTTTCACCAAGTTTTAACGCTCATGCGTTTCGATTGCAACAACGGTAAAGTTGAAAATTTGGAAGTGATTGAGTTGGAGAAAAGAGTTTAACGAATCCGATCAGCTGCTCTAACTAAAGCTTCATCTTTCTTAATTCCTTTGATTGCTAAAAAGATAAACACTAGTGGAATAAGTGCTAAATATGCACCAATACTGTAATCAATTAACGGATTTTCCAGTTGAGTTAAACTAGCCACGGTGCTATCGACCACGAAGAAAATAGCTACCAAGAAACCTACTTGAATCAACAATAACAGTTGAGACAATTTAATTTGAATCTGTCGCCTTTTGAACATACCAAAGGCAATCCCACTTAAAACGATGCATAGCGAGCAGAGAATAGCTAACATCGTTCCGCTGTATAATACAGCTCCTTCTTCACTCTGCAACTTGTATAAACTAAAGGTAAAGCTAGCTCCACCGGCATGTACAACAGCAATTTGCAACCAATATATTGCCGCGTTACTTAAAATAGTCAATAAAAAAAAGAGGGATTGAGTACGTTGCCACATAATGTTTCGTTTATGCCGCAAAGAAAGTAAAGATTTGTTACTTTGGACCACGAATAAATATAGAATTTGAACGCAAAAGAGTTTTTTAAGGAATTTTCTACTAAACACAAGGAAAAGCTGCCCTTTTCTTTACAATTTAATTGGTGGAACGAGGTGGTCTCAGAAAGTTGGGATGTAGCTGTTTTAAACAATGGTGAAGAAACCTATGGAATAATGCCTTATTTTATTCGCACCAAAGGTCCTTGGAGTTTTATTAGCAATGCGCACTTTACGCCCTACTGTGGTCCATACATTCTGTATCCGGAAGGTCAAAAAACAACGACGCGAATTGGTTTTCAGCACAAGGCCTTTCGAGAATTGATCGAGCAACTCCCCTCCTTTTCAGAATACGCTCAAAACTTCCATCTTGAGTTTAGTAATGCATTGGCTTTCCAATGGAGCGGATTTACGGAAACGAACCGGTATACGTATGTTCTTTCTTTGGAGCACGATCAAGAGAGCCTTTGGTCGGGCCTGCGAGACAATAACCGAAAGCAAATAAAAAAAGCAGAGAAAAGCATCCAAATTTCAGAAACAAAAGATGCTGCTTTATTGCAAAACATACTAAACCAATCTATTGAGAATAAAATAGAATTAAACTACTTTGAACGAATGGTAGCATTTGTTCAAAAATACAATTGTGGTAAAGTATGGAAAGCGACGGAAGGAAACGATGTGCATGCTGTTTTACTTTGTGTAGCCGACGATAATTGTGCTTACTACTTACTTGGCGGAAATGCACAAGATTTTAAAAGTTCAGGCGCCATGAGTTTATTGACTTGGCAAGCTATGCTTCATTTTAAAAAGAAGGGAATCAAGACATTTAACTTTGAAGGAAGTAGTATTGAAGGAGTCGAAAAGTACTTTCGGGGCTTTGGTGGCGATTTGGTTTCTTTCAAAAGAATAGAAAAGTATAACTCTAAAACCTTGGAAGTTGCTAAAAAACTAAAAGGTGGCTCGTAAACTCTATTTTATTTAGCCAAAAACAGATTTAAACTTCTGCAAAATTTGACTTTGAGGCACTCCCAATCGTGCCAAAAAGTAAATGATGAAGTACGTAAATTGTAGTCGAAAAACTCCTATCTCTTCGTATTTCCTTGCAGAAACCAATAGTTTTTTGTCCATTTTAGTGAATTTGAATTCTTTTCTCAGGCGCCTTACGATGTCATTCCCTTCCATGAAAATGAGCTCTTCGTTGTAACCGTTGACGAATTTAAATACCTGACTATCTACCAACAATCCCTGATCTCCAAATTGAAAAGCGCCAAATTTAAAGTGACTAAACTTTTCATTTAATCCTAAAAACCAATGCTTGCTTTCGAAGCGGAGTTTAAAGTTTCCAAAAGAAAACCCTTTAGAGTTAATGTTTTCCAAGAAAAATGTTGCATCCACATTGATCAAACGCACATCTGCATGGATAAATAGGTAAAATGGAGTTTGTAGTTGTTTAGCTCCTTCATTCAGTTGGTGCGCTTTGCTTTTCACACTCGTTTCAACGGTGCACGCATCATAATTTTTAGCGATGCCAATAGTTCCATCCGAACTTCCCGCATCTACCACACAAATTTTAGAAAACCCTATTCGCTTCAAATCGCTTAGTATTCCAGCTAAATAGTCTGCCTCGTTAAACGTGGGAATAACTACACCAATGTCTTCTAATTGCAAGTTACTTTTTATTAAAATATTTTCTCCAAAGCTCTCCAACCGTGTCAAACTCCTCTCTATAAAAGAACCCGATACCTTGCGTGTAAGGACTGTTTAACTGCAACAAGCTGTTGGTTACAGAACGGTTAAAACCTTTCAACCGGTATCTTCCATCTTTCAACTTGTAGATGGCGGTAAACTCCCCCACAAAACCAGAATTTTGATTTTGAAGCTCCGGGTTATCCCCAGTGTAACCCAAATTTCCATCCACCGTTAATCGATCTTGAAAGAGCTGCGTAGAGACGGAAACATCAAATTGATCGCTATTTAACTCGTCAGCTGGCTGGTACTTCAGTCCAACATCAAAATTATCGCTTAAACGAGAAGCCCAATTACTCAATTGGTTAGAAACGAATTCGTATCCGTTATTTAAACTTTGATTACCTGCGTTGTAACCGCCATCTGTTGCCGCTGCGGCGGAAGAAGGAAGAAATCTATTCAACACCAACAAGCCGAACACCTGCTGATTCATTTCTTGAGAGTTAACGTCGTTGTTATTCACATACAGCACGGATTCCAATTGTCGCTTTGCTTGCTCCGATGCTTCAGGCAGAGATATATCGAAACTAATGCTTGGACTCATCAAATTGTCGTTGAGTTTTAATGCTAGCTCAACAGGCGTTCTTCTTTTATATTGGTCTGCATCCGTGGAGTCGTTGGGAAATAGGTCATAAAGTGGTGCTCTCAATTTATAAATTGCCTCCATGCCTAACACCGCCTGATAAGGATCTCCATCCCAATAAATACTACTTCCTTTCGCAATTTCAAAACGCTTGTTGATGACATTCTGCAGGGTAAAAAGATAATCTCCTTTCTCTACCAAGTACTGACCAAAGATGTTAAAGTCGCCAATGGTGTTAATGATCATACTTAGGTCGCCTCTACCTTGCGCTTTAATAATATCGCCAACTTGCTCGTCGAAAATAATTTGCAATTTGGCATCTGGAGTAATCTCTAAATCAAAATTCAGTTCAATTCCACTTAAATCTACTTCCTCGGCTTTTTCTTTGTTGTAATCAGGACTATTAGTAAAAACCAAAAAGTCTGAATTGGAAACGCTTACTCCCTCTTCTAACGGTATTTTAAAATCTGTACCCTTCTCTGTTTTTAAGTCTAATTCAAGAATCAATTGATCTCCATAACCTGAAATGTTGCCCGTTCCTGACGCATAACCTTTGCCGTAGAAAAGATCGTTGTCCTTTGCTGTGGTATTCAAACTGAAAAAATTAGTAAACTCTAAACCAATATCATAGTTAAAATTGTGGTAATTCTCATGAAATATAGTACCTGTCGCAATTGCCGGACTGCCTTTGCTGTCTTTTACCTTTATTAGGTTGAAACCAATAAAGTCAGGCTCTACTATTACTTGATCGTCAATACTGTAACTTGTATTTAAATAATTGACATGAAATCGAGACTGGTTTAACCCTAAAATTCCCTTCAATTGAGGTGCGCTTCCTTCGCCCTCAACTGCTATCTTACCGTTTATAAATCCTTCAATATCAGTGATATAATCCACCAAGTAGGGTCGAATTAGCTCTAACGGAAACTGATTAAAATCGACACTTAAATCCAAACTATTCTCTTGTTGCAGTGGAAAAACACTTCCTGAAATTCGGAGAATGTCCGAGGTGGCGTCGCCCAAATTACCATCAACTATCAGTGCTTTTAATTCGGGATTCCAAGTGCTTTTTAAATTTGATTCTCCAATCTCCACGTTGTTGATGAACAAACTATCCAATTCCAAATCTGCAGTAAAAGATACGTTTTGATATAAAGAAATTATAGAGGCTGTGCCATTTGCGACACCTTCTAAAGCAACACTATTTTCGGGTAATAAGGAGCTAACAAATCTTAAATCAATGTTGTTTAAATCTATATCTAAAGTATCCTGTACCGAACCAGACGCTTTTCCTTCAATTTGCAACTGCTGCAAATCATTGCCAATGTTCAAATTGTTAATGTCAAATCTACCACTATCCAAATGGATTTTATTATTGTCGTCAATCTCCCAGAAGGTATTATTCACTTGAAAGCTTGAATTAACGAAAGCTAAATCCATTTCAAAAAGGTTTTGGAACCGATTAGAAACGAACCAATCTATGTTGCTAATTTTTGACCCCCAGTTTTTGATCACAAGGTCATTTCTGTTTGTTTGATTTTTTACACTGGACTGCAACTCTATCCCTACAAGCGAATCAATTCCTGCTAGCTTTAAGTTTTTGGTGTTAAGGTTAAATTGTAAGGAGTCTTTTGTGGCATCTAGATTTACAACAAAATCTTTCATGGTATTATCTGCATAGCTCAATTCAGATCCAATTACTTTCAACTGAATGATGCTGTCCACCGAAGAAAAAAACAAGTTTACCTTAGATTCTTCTGCTATAGATAAGTCTGGAAGTAAAACTTCGGTAATGGGCTTGGTATTTTTAAACCGAGCAGAAAAATCAAAGACCTGAGCATTAGTAGAAGTAGCTTGAATTGTTGAATCAAAAAATTGGTAGTAAACGTTTTTAAAAGTTTTATCTAATGTAGAAATTTTGAAGTCCCCTTCCATTTTCCCATCCATAAAACTAGACTCCAATTCAATCTTACGTTTACCCTCGTTTTTACCGGCATTCAATTGAAATTCAGTTACTTCGTGATTCAACTTTCGGTCCACGTATTTTAAATTACGTACAAAAGCGGTTCCAGAGATATCATCCAAGTCGGCGCCTTTTAAATCAATTTCCGATTCGAACGAAAGTGCTGTCAAGCTGTCTTTTTGATTAAATAAATTTAGAATCGCCAGTTTGGCTTCAGACACATTTAATTTAAATTTAGAAACGGGTTTCTCTTCATTTAAATCGATGTTCCCATTAAAAGCAGCAATCAGGTTTTCGTCTTTGATGTTAACCGTTCCCAAAAATTGCTCTTTCCGAAATGCTCCGTTTAATTTTACTTTTTGATAGCGATAATTACTAAAGTCAATATAGTTAACTACTCCTTTTGCCTTAAAGTCCGCATCTTCTTTTGTAAACCCCGCTCCATTAATCGATATATTCAAAGCGGTACTTCCTAGTTTCTCCTCATTCAAAAATTCACCTAATTGAAAAGCTGAAGTACTTAACTTACCACTGTATTCGTATTGCTCGCTTGCATTTTGCTTTAACAAAACATCTGTTTCGATGCTACCCAAAGCAGACGAAAAACTACCAAAAGCAACAAAATCAGAAATATAACCTGTAAAATTCCCTCTAAACTTAATATTCCCTAATTGGTTGAAAGATGCTGGTATATTTAATTTTTTCCTTTCTTGAAAAGGAGGCACAGGTATAGTTCTTAAAGCATAAGCGGAAGTATTCATTTCCTTAAGATCGGTAAAAATGAAGGTATTTTCAATGTCCGGTAAGCCTCTAAAAGAGAAATCACCTTCTAAGGTAGTTCCTCCACTAACCTTCAATTTCAAATCATTCGCTCTTAAATTTGCTACAGTCCCTTCCACGTCTCCATCAATAAATACCTCGTTATCAATGCCTAAAAATGGAGGAACAAAGTATGCTAAATCAACTATGTTCACAACAGTAGAATGCAAACTTCCTTTCATTTTTACTTTGTTGTTGTAGTCCACGTAATCCGAAAAACTCTCAGCTTCCATCTTGTAAGATCCTTTGACTGTCGTGTTTCCAGTCTCAATTTGTAAATCCGTTAAATCAAAAACACCTGGGTAAATTTTTGTCCTTGCGGCCAGTACGCCCAAATTAAACCCGGATTGTTCTTTTAGGGAAAGGTGTCTCAAATAGAACAGAACCGTATCCTCTTCTAAGAAAAATTCATCCGCTAATAGATTTAAAGAATCTGCAGAAATGTGAAAATAATCTACTCCAAAAGGCTCCCTAGCTCTGTTATCGTCATAATATTCATAAGCTCCATTGCTAATTTTAATGCTGTTCAGGTTAAACTCCCAATCCAGTTGTATTGTAGTTGTATCCGATGAAGAGAAATAATCAATCAGAAATTGGTGGTTAAATACTGAATCGTTTTGGAGAAGGTAGGTCTTTGCCTTAGGCTGTTGCAAATGAATGGATACACCTAACTTATGGTCTAAGAAATCCAATTCGTTTATCGCTATGTCAAGTTCTTGTAGATAAATGAGCGTGTCACGATTCAAATCTTCCACATAAAGGTTTCTCAGAATTATTTGATTCCAGAAATCGATTTTTAGGTGACTTAATGTAACTGGTACGCGAAGTTCAGAAGTCAAATAGTTAGCAGCTTTTTTCGCCGCATAAGTTTGCACTTTTGGTATTTGTAACAAACCCCATAAAAGCCCCATTATCAGCACCAAAACAATTACAACTCGAACAAATATTTTACCTGCTTTTTTGATACTTTTGAACTTTAACCCACAAAGTTCAGCAAAATATAAATGGTGCAGAAACAAAGTATTATAATCGGAATTGAAAGTTCTTGCGACGATACTGCGATCGCTGTTTTAAAAGGAAATAAAATACTTTCCAATTATGTAGCAAACCAAGATATTCATAAGGAGTTTGGCGGCGTTGTGCCTGAATTAGCTTCTAGAGCGCACCAACAAAACATCATTCCTGTTATTGAAAAAGGGTTAAAAGAAGCAAAGCTGTCGCTCAATGACATTGACGCAATTGCATACACCATTGGACCTGGATTATTAGGTTCGTTATTAGTAGGCAGTTCATTTGCAAAAGGGCTTTCGCTTGGTTTGAATAAGCCACTAGTGGAAGTCAATCATATGAAAGCGCATATTTTAGCACACTTTATTGAAGACAACGCGAGCACACCAAAGTTTCCATTTTTGTGCTTAACCGTAAGTGGAGGTCATACCCAAATTGTATTGGTCAAAAGCTTTTTAGATATGGAAGTTTTAGGAAGCACCTTAGACGATGCTGCCGGGGAAGCCTTCGACAAAGCTGCAAAAATGATGGAAATCCCTTATCCCGGAGGACCTTTAATCGATCAGTATGCGAAAAAAGGAAACCCAAAAGCTTTTCCATTCAAAATTAGCAGCATGAAAGGGTACAACTTTTCGTTCAGTGGTTTAAAAACAGGAATTCTCTACTTTTTAAGAAAAAATGTGGAAGAGAATCCAAACTTCATTGCAGAAAATCTGCACGACATTTGCGCCTCTGTACAGCATACCATTGTAACCATTTTACTCAAAAAACTAACAAAGGCGGTGAACGACTATAACATTAGCGAAGTTGCTATTGCAGGTGGAGTTTCAGCCAACTCGGAACTTCGTAAACAATTGAAGGCAAAAGAAGAGGAAGGATGGACGGTTCATTTACCAAAATTTGAATACTGCACCGATAATGGTGCAATGATTGCGATTGCAGGCAAGTTTTTATTTGAAGCTGGTCAGTTCGGAAAATTGCAAAACCCACCAAGCCCGCGTTTAAAATTCTAAGTTTTTAAAAATTTCACGCTCTGCTCCACTGCATCCAATGTTGCTTTTGGCAAGTGTAGTTCTGTCCAAGGATGCTTTCCGTTAAAAGTATGACCTCCTCCTTTAATCACCCTTAGCTCAGTTCCTTTTTTCCAAGAAACAATTCGTTCGGCATTTTCTAACAAAACGGTTTCATCGTCTTCACCATGAACTACTAAAAGAGGCTTTTCTAAATTTTGAACTGCTTGTTGAATGTTCAACTGATCCTTAGCGTTTAATAAATTTTCAATAAAGTCGTACTTCATCGGCATATCTTGATTGGTTCTTCCGTTCCGGATAAAATAGACTCCACTCGCTTTCCATTTTTTTAGTTCCAGTTCTTCGGGTAAGCGTTCTACAAAATCTGCTACTGCCGCCCAAGTCACAATTTTTTTAATTGCACCGTTTTTATTTCCTGCAAGTAAAGCAATGCCTCCGCCTCTGCTATGACCGATGATGTGAATTTCATTACCATTCGCGGAAGCAAAATACAACTGCTTATTCTCCTCTATCCAATTCAGCACATGACCCACATCTTCCACTTCTTTTTGATACGTATTCCTAGAAAAAGCCTCCAAATCGGGAAAATCTATTACCTCCTCCAAAGTTCCTCCATTGTGAGAAAAGTTAAATGCCACCACAATGAATCCTTGCGCTGCAATGTATTGTTGAACGAGTGGAAATTGCCCCCAATCTTTAAACCCTTTAAATCCATGTACAAAAAGCACAATCTCTGCGTTTTCTTTCTGTTTCGGATAATAAATACTCATAGGCGACTTCCGATTCGCTGAGCCTACAAACCAAGTGTTCACATTATTCGTCATATGTATAGCATTGTTGTTTTAATTAACTTTACAAGTATGAGAAATATATTTTTTTTAGTCTTCCTTGTAGGGAACTTATACTCCCTTTCTGTTGCGGCGCAAATCCAGACAGGAGAACTTCCTCCTTCTTTTTTCAATTCTGCTGAGAAAAGCAATCCGCAATCCTACACCATTCAGTTAGCTGACCCGAATGTAGCAAATCTAATTACTGAAGATGATATAACCGATCAATTTAAAGACATAGCATGGAGATTTGGAGAGGTAGTGAATGTAAATTACTTATTGAGTAATTCAGGAGAGTGGACGCACGATGACAACGAAGGAACAAGCACGTGGAAATTAAAGCTGCGTTTCCAAAATGCCGAAAGCATCAATTTAAACTTTAATGATTTTCAATTAAGCGCTAACGCCAAACTATTTGTTTATAACGATAACTTTTCTGACGTCTTAGGAGCAGTAACAGAAAAAAACAACAAAAAAGATCGTCTCTTTTCTATTCGCCCAATAAAGGGAAGTTCAATTACATTAGAGTTGATTGTACCTCAAAGTGAATTTGAGCAAAACACGATTTCCATTCATCAAGTGGTCTATGGTTATCGATCTATCCACGATAAGGTTCAAAAAGCATTTCAAGGTTCAGGAAATTGTAACACAAATATAAACTGTGAGGAAGGAAAAAATTGGCAAGATGTGAAACGAGCAGTTGCTATGGTAACCGCTGTAAACAACACTCGATTTTGCACGGCAACTCTAATTAATAACGTTCGCCAAGACTCAACACCTTACATCTTAAGTGCTGAACATTGCAATCTTAGAAGCAACTCTATTTTCATTTTCGGTTATGAAAGCGCACAGTGCAATCCAAATACGAATGGTGGACTAAGCAATTCTATTAGTGGAAGTGGACGAAAGGCCATTGCGGTAAACTTCGGTTCTGATTTTGAATTGCGCGAATTGAGCACTACCCCACCGGCTAGTTACAATGTTTATTATGCAGGTTGGAACAACCAAAATATTGCTTCCACTAAATCTGTAGGTATTCATCATCCGACTGGTGATGTTAAAAAAATAGCAGTAGACAATGACATTTTAACGAATAGTGCCTACTATGGTCCCGGTGTTACACATTGGCAAGTTAGTAATTGGGAGAAGGGAACGACAGAAGGTGGCTCTTCAGGATCAGCACTTTTTGATGCAAACCACCAAATTATAGGCCAACTGCACGGAGGTGATGCCGCATGTGGAAATCGTTTACAAGATTACTATGGTAAATTCTCCTATTCTTGGAACGGCTCTAACGATACCCTTAGACAACTAAAACATTGGTTGGATCCTGATAATACAGGCGCCTTATCCTTAGAAGGAATGGACCCTAACCCTGCACCTTTTAACGTAGATTTGAATATTTTGGATATAGAAGGTTTATCTGAATTTGAATGCTCCCAAAGTGTTCAAGCAACTCTTAGGGTGAAAAACATTGGAAATAATACGGTAGATAGTTTTTATGTGGACTACCAACTAAATGGAAATCCAGTTCAGTCTGTTCTATATCCAAGTAGTACCAACAGGCAACAAATCAGAACGGTGAATACCCCTGTTTTATCCCCAATAAATGGAAGAAATGTACTTATGGTTTCTGCCAGACCTGCAGGAGTTGTTGATCAAAATTTAAGTAACAATACGGACTCAGTTATTTTTAACATCAACAC